>BNJT01002557.1_pt1 | contig 248867 bp, 474 predicted proteins | sample 8540491 | NCBI WGS metagenome assembly BNJT01 (sample SAMD00202455, study PRJDB9452) | human saliva metagenome | host: Homo sapiens
TATTTTATTCTATAAAAAGCACATCAAAGTTTTGCTGAAATCCGACGCTTGTTTTTCGCAGGGAATGAACATTGGCGTAATTTGCTTAGGTACGCTAACTGGCGCATTAGCTTTTTAAAGAAAAATTAGTAAGTTAAATTGGATAGGTATTATTTTTCAGTTTATCAGCTATTTTTCTGCCTCATATTATTTAGATAAAACTTATCGCGTAAAAGAGAGTAGTCATGGCAAAGATTTCAGCTTTTTATTTACGATTATGAAAAGTTTTTGGTGTAAATCCAGCAACAGATCGTCCCTGCGCAATTTGCGGGTATTCGTACAGATGCTGATTTTAATATCATTGGTGAACCAATAATGTTTTATTGTAAACAAACTAACGATTATTTACGGCTCCTGACGCCGTAATGGTCACAGGAATTACACCACAAGAATGTAATGAAAAAGGGGTTTCTGAGCCTGAATTCGCCGCAAATATCTTTAGCAGAATTTTTCCCAACCCAATACTTGTGTCATGGGCTATAACAATATTCGCTACGATGATGAAATGACGCGTTATACGTTTTTATCGTAATTTTATTGATCCTTATGAATACAGCTGGAAAAATGGCAATTCTCGTTGGGATTTACTGGATTTGGTCCGGGCTTGCTATGCGCTGCGTCCAGAAGGGATAAATTGGGCTTATGACGATGATGGTATGCCAAGCTTTCGCTTAGAAAAACTCACTAAAGCAAATGGTATTGAGCATGAAAATGCCCATGATGCGATGGCAGATGTGTATGCAACTATTGCTATGGCGAGAATTAATTAAAGAAAAACAGCCTAAATTATTCCAATATTTCTTTTGAAAACCGAGGTAAAAAGAAATTGAAAAATTGGTTGATACAGGATCAATGGCGCCTTTAGTGCATGTTTCTGGTATGTTAGGGAATTATCGTGGAAATTGCACTTGGGTTGCGCCTTTAGCGTGGCATCCTACAAACCAAAATGCACTCATTGTTTGTGATTTAACTGGCGATATTGATAATTTATTAGCCAAAAGTGCGGATGAATTGCGGACAGATTTATATACCAAAAAATTGGAATTAGAAGAAAGAGGCGTTTCATCCGTTCCGTTAAAGCTTGTGCATATCAATAAATGTCCTATTTTAGCGCCAGCCAAAACCTTGTTGCCAGAAACAGCAAATCGCTTTAGGGTATTGATCGACAATTATGCTTGGATAATCTTGCAAAATTACGAGCATCTTTTTGATATTAGAGAAAAAGTGACGGATATTTTTAATGAAGAACGTCAATTTGAATCGAATGATAATGTAGAAACTGAGACTATACAATGGCTTTTTCAGCAATGCTGATAAAAACAATATGTCTATTTTACGTAGTTTACCTGCAGAAAAATTAGCTGAACATGGTTTAGCATTTTGAAGATAAACGTATCCCTGAATTATTGTTCCATTATCGCGCTCGTCATTTTTTTATAAAACCCTCACACGCGCTGAACAAAATTAAATGGCAGAAATATAGACAGAATAAACTTGAAAAAAGTGCGGTAGATTTTGAATCAAGTTTACAACGTTTAGCGGAGGAACATTCAGATAAGCCTGAAAAACTATCTTTGCTACAACAAGTATATGAATACGGTATAAAACTACTAGGTTAGTCGATACGTTGTCACATTTTAGAAGAGCGCGTTTTTAATAAAAACGTGCTTTTTTTGTTATTTTTATTCTGAGAATAATTATCCAAAAATAATCCAGATTTTACGTAGCGTAATCACATAGATTTAGCTTTATTTCACCTTTTACATTATCCTTACATTTCAATTCATCCATTCAATAACTCTATAAAATAATACGTTACAACGTGTTATCTAGCCTTATTTTGTCTTGTTTTTACTAGTACCTGTGACTTGTGCATAACTGTGTGATTTATTTAATCCTTAGTTTTCCGCTAACCCTGATAACTAATTTCGCATAATGTATATTATGTTAAATTAATTAGGTGTAAAAAGTAACTTTTGCAGAGGTGGCCAAAAAGGATACTCCGCTTCTTCTCTATTCAAAAGTTAAAAGCAATAATATTTAATTCTGGATTTGGATTGCGCTAGGTGAAATCTGAATAAATTGATAGAAGATTTGCTAGTAGATTTAATATCTTTAGTTTTTTAATTGTGACATTGTAATTATCTTATGCGCCTAGATTACTCAAATGAGAATAATTGTTTTTAATTTTTCTTTTTTAAAATTAATTGGTTACTATAAATTTTATTTTTAATGAAAAACTTGCAATTCTCATTTGTGAGATTAAAATGAGAATTGCAAGTTACAGTTTTTATTGCACTTTATCAATCAAATGGAAAGGAATTAGTTATGCTTAATCAAATCATCACAAACAAGCTGAATGACCAAATAAATTTAGAGTTCTACTTCTAATGTATATGTTACAAATGAGCGCATGGTGCTCAATTCATGGCTATGAAGGTGCTGCGGCATTTTTACTTCGTCATGCAGATGAAGAATTAGAACATATGCAAAAATTGTTCAATTATGTAAGTGAAACTAGTGGTATGCCTCTTTCTAGGAAAAATCGATGCACCTAAACACGATTATTCTTTCATTAAGAGAAGTATTTGAAACAACTTTAGAACATGAAAAATTAGTAACGTCCAAAAATCAATGAATTAGTTGAAGTTACTTTTTGAAAAATAAAAGACTACTCCACTTTTAACTCTTACAATGGTACGTAGCAGAACAGCACGAAAGAAGAAAAATTATTTAGTGGCATTATTGATAGATTTAACCTCGTTGGCGAAGATGGTAAAGCGTTGTTCTTTATCGATCGTGAGTTAGCAACTTTATAATAGATAGGAGAAATAAAATGTTATCAGCAAATGTAGTAAAACTATTAAACGACCAAATGAACTTGGAATTTTTATTCTTCTAATTTATATCTACAAATGAGTGCTTGGTGCGAGACAAAAAGGTTTTGAAGGTGCTGCAAAATTTTTATCAGCTCATGCTGCTGAAGAAATGCAACACATGCGTAAATTATTCACTTATTTAAATGAGACAGGCTCAGTTGCTCTAATTTCTGCAATTGAAGCACCCATCACACGAATATAAATCATTAAAAGAAGTGATTGAAATTACCTATGAACACGAAAAATTGATTACAAGTAAAATCAATGAATTAGTAGGGTAAAACTTTTTGAAGAAAAAGACTACTCTGCATTTAATTTCCTACAATGGTATGTAGCAGAACAGCATGAAGAAGAAAAATTATTCAGTGGTATCTTTGGATAAATTGAATCTTCTTGGCGAAGATGGTAAAGGTTTATTCTTAGTTGATAAAGATTTAGGTAACCTTGCTACTGAAGCTTAGTCTAATAGCATAAAATATTTAATGAGCCCTAGTATTACACTAGGCTTATTTTTATTTGAGATATGGATTTTATAAGAAAAACCCCGCATAAAACTATGCGGGGTTAAAGTAATTGTGGTGCCTAGGGTCGGACTCGAACCGACACGTTTATTCAACGGCGGATTTTGAATCCGCTGCGTCTACCAATTTCGCCACCCAGGCTTAATGGTGTTGAATTATACGTATATATAAATGTGTGACAAGTAAAATTTATTAGAAATAATCCATTTGTTTTAAAAATGAGCAAGGATTTTCTGTTTTTCTAAAAATATCGCCAAACAAATGCAATAACTAAAATACATAACATGATTAAAATCTGAATCAGCCGTTTTTGTTAATTTTTCTGCTGCCATAATGCTTTACTCTTCTTAAAATGACTATTTAGTGGTATAATTATTGAGTTAGATCAATTTTACACTAATTTTTCGAAATATTTGAGGCTTACATGAAAAATTTCGTTGCAGAAACCAAGGCAGGACGCCGGGTTCAATCGGGAGGTTGTGCTATTCATTGCCAGGATTGCAGTATTAGCCAACTTTGTATTCCTTTTACGCCAAACGAACATGAATTAGATCAGCTTGATAATATTATCGAACGAAAGAAACTCATCCAAAAATCACAAGTTCTTTTTAAAGCAGGTGATCCTCAGTTCAATTTTATGCAATTCGCTCTGGCACGATCAAAGAGCTACACGATTAGCGAATCTGGAGAAGAACAAATCACTTCATTTCATTTGCCTGGTGATTTAGTTGGTTTTGATGCATCACTCAAATGCAACATCCTAGTTTTGCTCAAGCTTTAGAAACCGCAATGGTATGCGAAATCTTTATGATATTTTTGGATGATTTATCAGGAAAAATGCCCAAAATTGCGCCAACAAATTTTGCGCTTAATGAGTAAATGAAATTAAAAGTGATCAAGAAATGATTTTGTTACTGTCTAAAATGAATGCTGAAGAACGTTTGGCTGCTTTTATTCATAATCTTTCTAAACGATATTCTGCTCGTGGTTTTTCAGCTAAAGAATTCCGCTTAACGATGACGCGTGGCGATATCGGTAACTATCTAGGGTTAACAGTTGAAAACTATCAGTCGATTATTGGGACGCTTTCAAAAACTAGGTGTTCTTACAGTGCAAGGAAAATACATTACAATTAATGATCTTAATGCTTTAATTGAATTAACTGGCACGAATAAAACCAAAATAACATTAGTTGAATAATTTTTAAGGCGTGAATTTCACGCCTTTTTGTATTCATTAAAAATAAATTTTGCACTAGAATCACCTTTTTGAAAAATCGAACCTTGCCATTCAAAAAGATTCTTTTCTTATTCTATGGTGAGTTTTTGGAGGTTGTTATGAAATTTAAAAATATCCTGGTTGTTCTCAATCCTGAAAAATGAAAAACAATATGCCCTTTGCACGTGCCGTGCGTTTGGTGAAAAGAACAAAAATGAAACTAAGGTAAAAATCACCGCACTTTTGTCTGTATATAATTTATCTTATGAAATGTCGGCTTTACTTTCTTCTGAAGAACGTTCAGAAATGCATCAACAAGTAATCGAAAAACATCGACACGCGGTTCAATATTACTTAGATAAATATGCAGATCCAGAAATTGAATTGCAATCTCACATTGTCTGGAATAGCAATGAAGCTGAGGCGATTAAAGAAGAAGTCGAAGGCAACAATTATGATCTTGTAGTGAAAATATACTAAAGATGAAGAAAGTTTTACCTCACTTATTTTTCACACCAGTGGATTGGCAGCTTCTTCGTAAATGCCCCGTTCCTGTTTTGATGGTTCGCGATGGCGATTGGAAACATCAACGCCGTATTCTTGTGGCGGTAAATGTTTCTGGTGAGCAAGACTATCAAGATGAATTTAATCAAGAATTAGTGGAAACAGGCATGTCAGTCGCTGAAAATCTAAATCGTGGTAATGTTCACTTAGTTGCAGCCTACCCTTCTGCTCCAATCAATATGGCGATTGATTTACCAGAATTTAATACTTCAGGCTATGAAAACGGTATTCGTGGCCAACATCTCATTAATATGAAAGCATTACGTCAAAAATTTGGGCATTAGTGAAGACCATACTCATGTGCGTGAAGGTTTCCCTAGAAGAAGTTATCCCTGAAGTCGCAAAAAGAATTGGAGCTGAGTTAGTGATTTTAGGTACAGTTGGCCGTACAGGTTTGTCTGCTGCATTATTAGGTAATACTGCGGAGCATGTGATTAGTAAATTAAGTTGTAATTTATTGGGTATTAAGCCATCTAAAAAAGACGATTAATAACAGCCATCTACATTTATAAATTCCCTAAGTACTAAGTATTTAGGAATTTTTATATGCTTAATATAGATATTTTTGTGATCTAGATCACAAATTTCAAATTTTCTAAATTATCATTTAAATGATAGTTATTTTTATTTAATATTCGCGCTCATTTTATAAATGCTCACTTCTATTTTTCATTAAGGAAAAGGTATGAAAAACATTAATTGCGAGTTTATTGGTTTTAGCGTTGCAGCGCAAGCTCATGAAGTTTGGGTTCAAGCGCCTGCAAAATTGGCATCTGGTTCTGTATTAAAAAGCAGAATTAGCTTATGGGGACTACCCTTACGTAGAAAAAATTCCTGAAGCGCGTTTAAAAATTTTTGCGCCAATGGAAGTTATTCGTCAAGATGGTGAAAAACAAACCTTAGTTCAAAAAGGTGAAAACTATCAATATCAATCAGAGAAAGCATTGTCTGATGGCTCTTATTGGGTGACTGCGACTTTATAAACCAACTTTTTGGTCACAAAATGCTGAAGGTTGGAAAATGGATAATTTGAAAGGATTAGAAAAATCCAACTTATTGCGAACAAACTCAAATGTTTGGTAAAAGTCTTATTACTGTAGGGTAAAAAAACCATTAAATGCAGAAATGGCAATGACAAGAGTAGGTTTACTGCTTGAAATTGTTCCTTTGCGTGATCCAAGCAAAGCAAAAATCAGGTGAACCATTCCCTGTTCAAATTTTCTATCAAGATCAGCCATTAGCAGGCGAAACTGTGATTGCAAACAGCAGATACTATTGTCGTGAAAGATCTTGAAGCAAGTACAAGCCATCGTGAACCACAAGGTTTTTCAGGTAAAACAGATAGTCAAGGACGTGTAAATATCATTCCATTAATTGATGGTATTTGGAAAAATTAAAGTTATTCATAAAACACCATTTTGCAGATCAACAAATTTGTCAGCAATCTGCAAGCTATAGCACATTAATTTTTACCAGTTGGTAAAGGATTAGCTAAACTCCCACCAAAACCAGAACACCATCATCATTATTTTTGAAAAGTGCGGTGGAATTTCACCGCACTTTTATACCCTAATTAAATAAAAATACAGAAATAGTCTACCTAAATCCTAAATTATTCATTTGCATATCCTGATTTTAGTAAAGGGTTTCGTCTAAATATGCCAAATTATCTTTAAGTCTTAACCGCTCTTCGATAAACCATTTAATCACAATCGGATAAATTCTATATTCTTGCTCACGGGTTCTAGCTTCCACTTCTTCGATGCTATCTTCAGGAAAGATTGGCACTTTTGTTTGTAAGACAATCGCACCAGCATCGACATCTTCATTGACAAAATGAACAGTTGTGCCGTAGTTCATTGTCGCCTGCTTCAATCACACGTTGGTAGGTGTTTAAGCCTCGCGTATTTAGGAAGAAGAGAAGGATGGATATTTAAAATTTTTCCTGCAAAACGTTGAGTAAATTCTGGGGTAAGGATTTTCATATAACCAGCAAGGACGATCAAATCTACTGCTAGGCTTTGCAAATAATCGCCAATGGCATTGTCCATTTCGAGATTATTAGCAAAAATTTTTGCGAAGAAACACCGCTTGCGGAATCTGTGCTTGTTTGCCTCGAACTAAGCCGTAAGCATCAGCTTTGTTACTTACCACACAAGCAATTTTATGGGAATATCGCCTGAATGGCAGGCATCACTAATAGTTTGTAAATTCGTTCCTTGACCAGAAATAAGGACGGCAATTTCATTTTCTTCCTGATGAAATCAGCCCAAAAAGGGCTGAATTGAAATTTAAGATTTTATTATTAAATCTCAATCAGTGCTTCGCCTTCGCCAAGAGGTGCAATTTTGCCGATAACCCACGCTTTTTCGCCCACTTGTTCAAGCAATGCAAGAGCGGTTTCAACCTCTTTTTCTGGTAATGCAATTACCATACCTACGCCACAGTTGAAGGTCCGATACATTTCATAACGACTGATATTGCCTTTTTCTTGTAACTCAATTGAAGATCGCAGGCCATTGCCAGCTTGATTCATCAATCACTGCTTTGGTGTTGTCAGCAATACACGCGGGATATTTTCCCAGAAACCGCCACCTGTTAAGTGAGCAATAGCGTGAACTTCGCTATGCTTGATCAGCTGTAAAATCGATTTTACATAGATTTTGGTTGGTGCTAAAAGGTGTTCGCTAAGCGGTTTGCCTTCTAATAAATCCGCTGGATTTGCACCACTTACTTCAAGCACTTTTGCGAATTAACGAATAACCGTTTGAGTGTGGACCCGTTTGAACCGAGTGCGATTAAGGTGTCGCCTATTTTTCACAGCTGTGCCGTCAATAATCTCTAATTTTTCTACCACGCTTACGCAGAAAACCCTGCCAAATCATAGTCGCATTCGTGGTACATTCCTGGCATTTCAGCGGTTTCGCCACCGACTAACACACAGCCAGACATTTCGCAACCGCTCTGCAATTTGATCACGCTTACTGCCACATCAACGTCTAATTTCCCTGTAGCATAGTAATCTAAGAAGAAAAAGCGGTTCTGCATCTTGTACGATTAAGTCGTTTACACACATTGCGACTAAATATTGACCGATGATGTCGTGTTTGTTTAAGTCAATCGCCAGGCGTAATTTTGTGCCAACACCATCTGTGCCAGAAACTAGAATTGGTTCTTTATATTTGGTTGGTAAAGCGCATAATGCGCCGAAACCACTTAATCCTCCCATGACTTCAGGACGACGAGTGCGTTTTAGATCGCCTTTGATACGTTCGATTAATTCATTTCCAGCGTGAATATCGACGCCAGCATCTTTGTGGCTGTTGTGTGTCACTCACGATTAACCCCGAACAATTGAAATAAAAATTGGGCAGATTATACCACTAAGCAAACGTTTGCGGTATTGTTAAATTAATTCATTTAATGGCATTTTTAAAAATTAAAATGAAATTGCTTGTAATCAAAAATTTATTTGTACTACTTTTAATAGTACAAAATAAGTTCAAGATCCAGGAGAAAAAAATGAAAACTACTACTGCATTAGTTACAGGTGCAAACCGCAGGCTTTCGGCTTGGCAATCTGTAAGAAATTGATAGAAGCAGGCTATAAAGTGATTGGCACGGGCAGACGTGCAGATCGATTAGCAGAAATCCATTCACAATTAGGGTAACAATTTTTCTACCACTTGCCTTTTGATATTCGCGATGAACAAGCCACAATTAACGCTCTAAGAACCCTTCCTGAAGGCTGGCAAGCTGTCGATTTATTAGTGAATAATGCAGGTTTAGCTTTTGGGATTAGAGCCAGCACATAAAAGCGGATTTACAAGATTGGTATCAAATGATCGATACCAACATTAAAGGATTGATTACTATCACTCGTCTTGTGTTGCCGAATATGGTGGCTCAGTAATCACGGGCAGATTATCAATTTGAGTTCAATTGCAGGTACTTATCCTTATGCTGGCAGTAATGTATATGGTGGAACCAAAGCTTTTGTAACACAATTTAGCTTAAATTTACGAGCTGATCTGGCAGGCACAAAAATTCGAGTAAGCAATGTTGAACCCGGTTTATGTGGTGGTACGGAGTTCTCTAATGTGCGTTTTCACGGCGATGATGAAAGAGCGGCAAAAGTGTATGAAAACGTGCAATCGGTTCAGCCTGAAGATATTGCCAACATTGTATTATGGCTTCATCAACAACCTGAACACGTGAACATTAATCGCATTGAAGTAATGCCAACCGCTCAATCTTTTGCGGGAATGAGCGTTTCAAAAGAAAAATAAAAAATAATAGGAAAAATATGTCAGACACACTTCTTAACCCTTATTTTGGCGAATTTGGCGGAATGTATGTGCCAGAAATTTTAGTGCCTGTTTTAAAACAATTAGAACAAGCCCTTTGTAGAAGCTACAAAAATGATCCTGCATTCCAAGCAGAATTTCTCTGATTTACTCAAAAATTATGCGGGAAGACCGACCGCACTCACCCTTTGTCGCAACCTAACAAAAGGCACTAAAGCAAAAATCTATCTTAAACGTGAAGATTTATTACACGGTGGCGCCCATAAAACCAACCAAGTATTAGGGCAAATTTTATTAGCTAAACGCATGGGGAAAACACGTATTATTGCCGAAACTGGTGCGGGTCAATATGGTGTTGCTACTGCTCTTGCTTGTGCTATGTTAGATATGCCATGCCGTATTTATATGGGCGCAAAAGATGTTGAGCGTCAATCGCCGAATGTATTTCGTATGCGTTTAATGGGTGCAGAAGTAATTCCTGTACAAAAGGCTCTTGTTCTTTAAAAGACGCTTGTTGTGAGGCTATGCGTGATTGGTCAGCAAACCATGAAACTACCCATTATTTACTTGGAACCGCTGCAGGCCCTCACCCCTTCCCGACGATTGTGAGAGAATTTTCAAAAATGATTGGGATTGAGACTAAACGTCAAATTCTCGAACGAGAAGGTCGTTTTACCTGATGCGGTAATTGCTGCTGTTGGCGGTGGTTCTAACGCAATTGGCATGTTTACTGATTTTATTGATGAACCAAATGTGCGTTTGATTGGCGTTGAACCTGCGGGGAAAGGCATTGAAAGCGGTAAACATGGCGCACCATTAGGGCTACGTGCAAAAGTTGGCATTTATTTCGGGATGAAATCCCCTTTAATGCAAACAGAAGATGGTCAAGTAGAGGAATCCTACTCTGTTTCAGCTGGGTTAGACTTCCTTCTGTTGGGCCTCAACATGCTTATTTACAAAGTATTGGACGAGCAGAATACCCAAGCATTACCGATGATGAAGCATTGAATGCTTTCCAAGAGTTAGCTAAAACATGAAGGCATTATTCCCTGCATTAGAAAGCTCACACGCTCTTGCTCAAGCCTTTAAAAATGATTCATCAAGAACCTAACAAAGAACAAATTTTAGTCGTGAATCTATCTGGCCGTGGCGATAAAGATATTTTCACCGTAGATAAAAATTTTGACAGAAAAAGGAATGAAATAATGAGCCGTTTTGAAACTCAATTTGCTGCGCTTAAAGCAAAAAAATGAAGGGGCGTTTGTTCTTTCGTCACCCTTATGTGACCCTACTTTTGACCGCTCTTTTGACATTATTTGTATGCTTGTGGATAACGGTGCAGATGCTTTAGAGCTTGGCTTCCCTTTTTCCGATCCACTGCTCGATGGCCCAGTTATTCAAGCCGCGAATAATCGTGCTTTTAACTGCGGGCCATAGCACTGAAGATAGCTTTAAGTTATTAGAAAAAGTGCGGTCAAAATATCCAGAGATTCCGATTAGCTTATTACTTTGTGCCAATTTAATTTTTGCCAAAGGTTTAGATGCTTTTTATCAACGCTGTGCAGAAGTCGGTGTTGATGCTGTGCTGTAGCAGATATTCCGTTACTGGCAAAAGAAGATTATGTACAAGCAGCTAAAAACACGGCATTCAACCGGTATTTATTTGCCCGCCAAATGCGAGACGAGAAAACGATCCAGGTGTAGCACAAAATAGCGAAGGATATACCTATTTAGTCTCACGCGCAGGCGTAACCAGTGCTGAAAATCAAGCCCACGCAGCGAATTTAGATACCCTTGTAGAACAACTTAGAGTGCATAATGCTCCACCAATTTTACAAGGCTTTCGGCATTGCTCAACCAGAGCAAGTTAAAGAAGCGTTGTCTTTGGAGCTGCTGGTGATTTCAGGTTCTGCAACGGTGAAAATCATTGAGCTGAATCTGATAATCATGAGCAATGTTTAGCTGAATTAGCTGAATTTGTTCAAGCGATGAAAAGCTGCAACAAAATAAGCAAAAAGAACCCGCACTTGTGGCGGGTTTCTTTTATCTATCGAGAAAATTAAAAATTCAATACTTTATCGGCTTCCATTGTCCAGTCTGCCAACTCTGATAAGGTGCCTATTTCCACACCGTCCGCCAACGGCAATTCGGTGATACCACGAGCATTTGTACAGGTTTTACAAAGTTTAATTGTCGCCCCTTGTGCCGTTAAAATTTCCAACATTTTGTTGTAAATGATACCCTTCTGCTGGATTTTGTTTTGCTAAACCGCCAGTTACCGCATCAGACATTAAAAAAATATTTTTAAATTAGCCGCACTTTTATGCTGCTCTTGCAATTGTAATGCCAAACGTAATGCACTAAAAATGTTCATCACCATAAGGGGATGAATGGATAATAAATAGAATATTTTGCATACTCTTCTCCTTAATTTCCTTGGTATTAATAACCTTGCTGATAAATACCTTCCAATAATTTTACTGAAAGTAAGGCAAGATTAAAGCGTTGTTCATCTGCCACAGACCAAAATTCTACGCCATATTCTACCACACTTATTTGACTTAAATGAAGTTTTTACTGATTCTTCGCCATTTTCTTGTTCTCCATTAGCACAGGCGTAATTAAGGTTTTCTTCTAAAGCGACAAGCTCGCTATTTTGAGGCTGATAGTCGAAATCATAGTCTGAAAGTGCGGTGACTTTTGCGCCAATCCATAAAAATACAGGCACTTGGATTGCGTGGAATGTAGCACGAGCTAATTGCGGAAAAATTCGTTGTAATTGATTTGATAAATTAGGTGCTTGATGCGGATAAACATCAAACGCTAAGCGCGTTTTCTTCTTCATCCAATGGAATACCGTTTAATAAACGGGCTGTTTGTCCGCAAGTTTCGTCACGGTTTCCGCATCCGTATAAGAAGCCGGCAATAAAGAGGTGACAAACACTTGATTAAGATTAGTCTCTTGTAAAATCGGGGAAAGCGTTAAGGCAAGTTGGCTTACTTGTGGATCAGGCAAGCTGACAATGTTACGTTGTCTCAGTTCAAATAATTGTGATTCATTTACAGTTGGAACAACAACTGGCACATCCGAAAGCGCACTGCAAACGCCTAACATATCAATGACAATACAGCCCTGCTCTGCTGCTTGAGCAATATGGGAAACTTGCTCAAGTTTTTCCTGCAAAAAGACATAATTAAAATCAGCCCACTCAACTTCATTTTGGCGAAAGTTGTTCAACGCCTTTATTGCGAAAAACGAATATTTTGTTCTTCTTCAAAAGGTGTTATTTCAACAATAGAAATGCTGCTAATTTCAAGCGCACTTTGTTCTAAACGCTCTACAATTTTTTTCACTTAATTCAAATTCTGCTGCTATCGCAATATTTAAGGTTGCGTCCATTTTTCTCTCCGCTGTAAAATAATCGGCATTATTTTTACACCAAAACCAGGAACGAAATAATGACACCCGCAATTGATTTTACTTAAAAACAAAAAAATTCCTTTTATCTTGCATACTTATGATCATGATCCAAACAATCAACATTTTTGGTGATGAAGCCGCAGAAAAAAACTAGGCATTGATCCTAAGCGCTCTTTTAAAAACGTTACTTGTTGCAGAAAAATGGCGATCATAAAAACTCGCTTGTTTTGTGCTTGCAACGGCCAATATGCTGAATTTAAAGAAAAGCAGCAAAATCTATCGGTGTGAAAAAGTGGAAATGGCGGATAAAGATGCGGCGCAAAAAGTACAGGTTATCTTGTAGGAGGAATTAGCCCGCTCGGTCAAAAGAAACGCGTGAAAACCGTGATAAATTCAACCGCACTTGAGTTTGAAACAATTTATGTGTCAGGCGGAAAACGTGGGCTAAGCGTAGAAATTGCGCCACAAGATTTAGCAAAAAGTATTAGGTGCAGAATTTACTGATATTGTTGATGAATAACTGATGGATTTATAGAATTTAAAAGGCGGATTCATTCCGCCTTTTTGACTACTTCAACTCTTCCAATAATTTACCCAATCCGCTCTGGCGTCTCACCGTCTGGCGAATTGCTGTTTTCCATATTTTTCATCGGCAAAATACAGTGAGTTCTTTTTCGCACGAGTCACGCCCGTGAAAAACTAATTCTCGAGACAATACTGGATTCACTTCTATTGGAAGCACCATGACGGTATGTTCAAATTCGGAACCTTGAGATTTATGAATCGTCATCATAAAAGCGGGCTCATGTGCTGGAATTCGGCTTGTCAGCACTTCTCGATTGCCAAACCACACTTTTGCCATTTGCCAAGCACAGCCCAATATCGCCGTTATAAAGGCGAACATTATGATCGTTTTCAGTAATCATAACTGGCTTGCCGATATACCAATCTTGTTCATTACGGAACCAAAGCAATTTTTTCTTCTCGCAACGCTAACGCGATTTCTTTATTGAGATTTTCAACTCCTAAATTGTTATTACGAAGTGCGGTTAAAAATCTCACAGAATTAAATTGCGCTTGAATAGCCTCGGCATAGGAAATGCCTTGTTCATTTTTAGCGTTAGGATCAATTTTTGTTTACGTAAATCGTCCAACATTTTTTTAAGAAAGTGCGGTAATTTTCCACCGCACTTTTTACTACTTGATTAACCGCATCGCTTTCATCATTTAGAGCATTAAAGTGCAATTCTTGAGGATAATGTTCAACAACCCAAGGCTATCGTCTGCTTTTGCCTTTTTGAATGAATTCAGCTAACTTGCCAATACCTGAATCTTTATCAAAACGGCGACTTTCCTGTTAGATGGCATAAGCAATCACGTATTAGATTTGAACAATCAGAACCTTCGACTTTATAGCCTGTTGTCACTTGTAAATACTCAGCTTGTTCATGGCTATAAGATTGATTAACAAATTGTGCCAATTCCCCAATACTGCCCCCCGCCTCAACAGAGGCTAATTGCGCCCTGATCGCCTAATAAAGATTAATCGAGTTTCGGGTTTTAACGCATTGATAAGTTTTGCCATCATCGGTAAATCAATCATTGATGTTTCATCAACAACTAATACATCCAACTGCAAAGGATTATGACTGTTATAGCGTGTAATCATTGAAAGGCATTCACACCCAGTAAACTATGCAAAGTGCTGGCTTTTTGTGGAATAACATTGAAAAGTGAATCGGATAACCATTTTTTCTTGCATAAAACCTAACGCATTTTTTAATTGATTCTTCCAAACGAGAGGCGAGCCTTGCCAGTCGGTGCAACCAATTTGATGTGTAATTTACAATCAAATAATTCTTGTAGAACGAGCAATAAAACGCGTAACTGTCGTGGTTTTTCCTGTTCCTGGCCCGCCCTGTAATAATCGAAAATGGACTTTTAATCGCCGCTGCCACCGCGACCTTTTTGCCAATCTGTTTTTCCTGTTTTTCAGGGAAATATTTATCCAATTTTTGACTAATTTCATCATAAGAAAAGGTTAAAGTGCGGTGTAAAGTGTTTTTATGTATTGTGCGATACGGTATTCATCTTGCCAAGCGCGATAGAAATACAACGCGCCAAATTGAAATGCCATTGGAGCAATTTGATTGACGGGTTCTTGCGTAAATGCCATATGCCCGCACAACGTACATTGCCAATCTTCCACAGGTAAAATCAAACCAATTTTCCACGAATTTCAGCTAAATAATCTTCTTCCGTTGTACGATCAAGCCAAGCCAAATAAATTATGTTCTAAATAGCGATCTAATTGGCTGCAAGTATTTCCTGCGTATAACGCCAACTACAAAGTGCGGCTAATAATATGGCTAAATTTTTGACTGGTTCCGCATAATCCGTATGACATTGTTTATCAGCTATTAACTTAGCAAAATAATAATCACCCTGAGAAAAGAATGCCCTGCTCTTTTTAAAGTTTTTGTAATATGGATAACATTAAAACACCCCGTCTAATTCTATGATTAATTCAACGCTGGACGATCATAAAATACGCCAGATTGTGGCTCACCATTCATTCCACGTAAGAAAAGATAAAAATACCCCGCCGAAATCTCGCACATAATCGTAATGAGGCACAACGCTTTGCAAATAACGATGTAATGCCAACGTATAAATTAAATATTGCCAATCATAGTGACTGTGTAACATTTCTTTTTCAATGCCTCTTGATTGTAATCAGCAAGGGTTGAACCTAGAAATTAGATTTATAATCAACAAGATAATATTTTCCCATGATGGCGGGAAAACTAAAGTCAATCGAGACCTCTCACCCGATGCCCTGGAATTTGTTCAAATTGAACTGGCTCGCTTGGCAAATGATGATTAGTTTTCAACGCGCGATTAAACGCTTCAACATCAAAAATGTTCCTGAATAGCCAGATAAATGGCATTTTCTTTAATGCAATCTTTATTTGCCAAATCAGCTAATGCTATTCTATTTCATGAGAAAGTGGCGTATGTGAAATCTGTTGTAGCCAATTTTGTAGCTGCTCTGTAAAAGGTTTCATCTCAACTGTAAGGGATTGTCTTAATTTTGTCAATTTCTTCTTATTTGCTAAATCAGAAAAATAGCAATTTTCAAAAATGGCGAGTGCAATGCTCGTCCTGACTTGTTTACCTCGTGGTAAATCTAAAATGTTTGATTCATTTTTCGTTTAAAAGTGCGGTCGAAATTTCAATCGAATTTTTGGCTGTCATAATCTTTTTGCGTCATCAAAAACAGCGTGTTTTCCCGCACTTTCAGTGAAATAATTTTGTCGGCGATGACCTTGTTCAATTGAAGTAAAACTGGTTATTCGCCAATCTTTGCTCAATATTGCCTGTAAATTCTAGTGGCTTTGCTCAGCTCATTTTTGTATTGATTGATAAAGCTGGAAAAAGCCTCCAGACTTGACTTAGTACAGATTTCCACATTATCTTGCATTTTTTTCTTTAAAGGTTTGCAACAATGTTTCGGTATCTTTAGGCGCTGATAACGCTATTTCCTTGCCTATTTCACCTTGGCTTAGTACATAATGTAAGGCATTCCATTTTTATCAAATTGCGCAGGCAAAGCGAATGCCATTTGATATTTGGCACGTGTTAAAGCTACATGAGTAAACGTAACTCTTCCGCAAAAAGTTTCTTCACAAAGAGCGTTTAAATTGCAGGCTTTTCTATATCCCATAAGGTTTCATCTCGTTCTTTAGAATAATAAACATTCATGTCACCAGCCGTTTGGAATTTTTGCTTGGTACAGCTAAAAATGGTAGCCAAACTAAATCGTATTCTAAGCCTTTGGATTTATGGATACTCACGATTTTTACCAACTGGCGTTCACTTTCTAAACGAATTTGAGCCTCTTGACGACCTTCGCCTTGAATTTGTTTTTCAAAACCAACTGAGCAATGCCGCTTCACTTTCGCTGTAACGTGGCAGCTTGTTGTAAAATTTCTGCCAAATGTAGGAAATCCGTTAAAATCTCGCTCGCCCGTTGCTTGGTTTAATAAGCGTTCTGAAATGCCTTGTTCCAATAAAATTTGGTGTAGCATGGCCAAGATTCCTTGGCGTTGCCAAGTTTGTTGGTATTGAGCAAAGCTATTCTGCCCAACGTTGCTCAGTCTGCCTCATTTTTGCTGAATTTGATGAATATCCGCTGCATTTAAGCCAAAAAGTGCGGTCGCAACTCGCATTCGTAATTGGACGTTCTGCCACATTCAAACGAGTAGCTTTTAGCACTGAGTTAATTTTTCGCAACATTGCTATCAAATACGCTATTTTTGCTCAGAAAGATAAACGACGCGATCCCCAATTTTTGCAATTCATTTTACTAAAGCCGCTTCATTTTTATCACGCACCAATACGGCAATATTCGCCGCTTGTAAGGTTTATGGCGGGTATATTCATTTTGAAAAACTGCCTGATTTTCTGCCGCACTTTTTAGCCAATGTTGAATGGAAATAGCACATATTTTTGCCATTTCAGTTTTATTCACTTTGTCACTTTCGGTTAGATAAAACGATAAAGCTGGTTCTGGCTTTACCGTTTAAATAAAATCGCAGATGATCATCACGAGAATCAACAGCAGTAAAGTTAATATTTTGATAAACAAATGGCGATTGAGGAAAATCAAACAACGCATTTACGCCATCAACCAAATGCTTCTCTGAACGATAATTTTTAGTGAGTTCAAAACGAGATTGGGCTTCATCCGATGCTTTTAGATAAGTAAAAATATCTGCGCCACGGAAACGATAAATCGCCTGCTTCGGATCACCAATCATAATAAAACCAGTATCTCGGAATTATCACGATAAAATTTTTGAAAATAGCGTACTGTTATGAATCGTATCCTGAAATTCATCAATCATCGTAAAAGCGATATTGGAAACGAATCATTTCCGCTAATTCATTTCCTTGCGCACCTTGCAAGGCTTCTACAAAGCAAACGCAATAAATCATCAAAAGGATTTTTCTGGTGATTAAGTTTATAGTCTAAAAGTTTTTGTTGTAAGCCTTGTCGATAATGATACAAGAGTGAGTTTGCTTTAGTAAATCTGGTGTCATTAAGGCATTAACGCGCTTTTCAAGCTCTGCAAAAATCGGGGAATAAAAAGGCGTTGCGGGTTTTTATCTTTATTTTTATCCGTTGATTCTTCGCAATTTTTTCTCAATAGATGATTGTAGGAAATAGTCTTTCAATGTGGTATTAATTTGATAATCTCTAGGATTATTTGACCATTGATTGATTTTATTAATCCAATCCCTAAACGCTTTACTTGGTACTTTTACGATTTAACGATTTCAGCGATCTTTTGGATAATCTTTCTCCAGTTCATTGGTAATAATCGCTGAAATTTCATCCGAACTTTCTAACAAAATGCCTTTAATTCATTCAACGCCTTTTGATAACCACCAAAGATATTGCGGTAAAAGATTTGTATTGGCACAGATAACGCCTGTTTATTTTTAATCTCCACCTGCAAATCTTTACCTAAATCCGCTTTCAACAAAAGACAACACATTTGCTGGTGATACTAATTCTGTCGCGATAAAATTCGCAGATTCAAAAATCCAACGGATAAAAATGTCTCGCACAAAATTCATTAGCAAAACGAACTAACAAATCAGATTGATCTTTTATTAACTCTAAATTGAAATGAATGCCAGAATGGAAAAGCATATTGCATCAACATACGGCGACAAAAAACCGTGAATAGTATAAATCGCCGCTAAATCCATATTTTGCTCAGCTAATTTTTAAGCGATGAATTGCCTCAAAAATGTTCAAATCATGACAAAGTGCGGTAAGAAAATTCACTCATTTTTAAAATGCGGATTTATCTTGGGTTTCTGCAAAAGCTGTGGGTTTATCAATCGCATCTGTTATACGCTCACGAATCTTAAGTTCTTCTGTCGCCATTTCCGTAAAGGTTACCACCAGAATTTCTTCCACACTTAACGGACGAGAAAAGTTATTTTCCCCGCCTTTAATAAAAGTCGGAGATATAAAGAACCAATAGTGTGGGTTTTCCCCGTACCAGCGGATGCTTCAGTTAAGCTAATTTGATTTAAAGCAAAGCGTGATAGGATTCAGTGGGATTGTTTCGGACATATATTTTTAACAGATGAGAACTAATGGCATTATTTTTACACAAATTTGAAGTTAAAAATGCAAAAAGGACGCTTTTCAGCGTCCTAATTCTTCTCTATCTAAACTTTAAAAATTAAAGTGCAGATTTTGCTTTTTCAACTAATGCAGCGAACGCTACTTTGTCGAATACAGCGATATCAGCAAGAATCTTACGGTCGATTTCAACAGATGCTTTTCAAGCCGTTGATGAATTTGCTGTAAGATAAACCATTTTGACCGCTGCAGCGTTGATACGTGCAATCCATAATTGACGGAATTGACGTTTACGCTGACGACGGTCACGATATGCGTATTGACCGGCTGATCACTGCTTGGAAAGCAACGCGATACACGCGTGAACGTGCACCATAATAACCTTTAGCAGCCTTAAGAACTTTCTTATGGCGTGCTCTTGCAATAACACCACGTTTTTACGAGCCATTATTTAATCTCCTATGTAATATTTTCTAAAAATGAACTAATCGTACGTTTTTGCTAAATAACGGCTTATGCGTATGGTAAAGCAAGCTACTACTAAAAACTTGGTCTGCTTTCGCAACCATTGATTTATGACGTAAATGACGTTTACGTTTAGTTGTTTTTAGTCAAAATATGACGTAGTGAGATTGTTTACGCTTGAAACCACCAGAAGCAGTTTTGAAGCGCTTCGCTGCGCCGCGTACTGTTTTGATTTTAGGCATTGTTAAAATAACTCCGCATTTTTCGTTTAAAACAACATAATCAGGCGAACTTAAAAGTTACTTGGATGCACTGATCATTTTCCATCATAAGGTAAATTAAATTGTTCTTTTCAAAAAGCAGTTAGGCTGCGTAGTGTGCCCAACATGCAGTTGTCTTTTTCATTTAAGTCAAACTTAAACAAAAAGATTTGCTGAGAAATCTCAGCAAAATTCTTATTTTTCTTCGGTGCTAACACCATTACAGCCCTGACGGCCTTCTAATTTACCTGGTGCAGATTCAACGACAGAAATTTCAGCTAAATCATTTTTACGCGTTCTAACACATCAAAACCAATGTCTTGGTGAGCCATTTCACGACCGCGGAAACGCACTGTAATTTTTGCTTTGTCTCCGTCTTCTAAGAAACGGATTAAGCTACGTAACTTAACTTGATAGTCACCTTCGTCTGTGCCTGGACGGAATTTAATTTCCTTCACTTGCACAACTTTTTGTTTTTTTCTTTTTGTTCTTTAGCGGTTTTTACTTTTTCTCGTAAAGGAATTTACCGTAGTTCATAATGCGACAAACCGGTGGCTCAGCATTTGGGCTAATTTCAACAAGATCAAGCTCTGCTTGCTCTGCCATTTCTAGGGCTTGTTGAATAGAAACAATCCCTGCTTGTTCACCATCTTGGTCAATTAAACGAACTTCTTTTACACGAATCTCTTCATTGATACGGTTTGGGCGATTTACTGCCGGCGCTTTTTTTACGGTTTTAATAATCGTATTCCTTCTATTGGTTAATAGTAAAAATCTTTTCGCTAAAAATAAAAGATTTCAAATTTGTTGCCCGTAAGGAACGAGGCAAAATCCGCGAATTCTATAGTATTCACACTACTTATGCAACAAAATTTAGCCTTTGAGTGAAATTTCTACGCTTAAACTTTCGCTAAATTCAAGCAAATGATGAATGCGAGCAGTTTCTAAACACAACATCGTTTGATAGCCAATTTCACTCATTCCACTCGTCTTTTATGCCAAAGTTCCAAAGGACAAATTGAAGCTTTGCATTATGATGATGCAGTGCAATCGTACGATTGAAACTTTATCTACGATTTGATTTTGCATTTTTCTGCGGAATAAATGCAATCAACATTTCAGAAATGTGACGCGGTGACGGAACGTTTTTCTTGTTGTTGGTTTAGGCTATTAAAAACAAGTTTCAGGTAAACCTTGTACTTCCACTTGATTAATATCCCCAATATTGAAATAGGTATGCAATGCTGCTTGCGCAGGTTCTTCGCCATAATGTGTGAAAGTTAAATGACATTTGTCTGTAAATACCATTACAATTTTAGCTTCGATAATATTTAAATCAGAAAACAACTCAAATTCTAACCGCACTTTATGTGCGAAAATATCGTAATGACTCAACTGCCATAAACGAATGCGAGCTGTACCGTGCGCAGGTTGTTTTACGCCACCAAACCAAGGATAACAAATCGGTACGCCACCACGAATAGCATTACCATTTTTCGAATGGTTCTACTTCACTTAACCATAATACATCTTTGAGCTGCGCCCTGTGGTTTCCAGCTATAAGTTGCGCGCCTTGTAAGGCGATTTTTGCTGTGCCAACGGCGTGTTTTAAGTGAAGAACTGGGATGTTGTTATGTTGAACAAGATGAAGCTCTGGTGTCAGTGTTTTTAGTAATGTTGCTTTCATGTTTATTCCTGTGGTTTTAAAAGATAAATAAGGTATAGAGATAACAAAGGGCGTATCAGATACGCCCTTAATCTCGACTTTGATTAAATTTCGTCAATAATTCGATAAACCCAATTTTCTAGTGGGTCATTCAGACGTTTCATCTCAGCACGCATTTTCTTCCAACATCTCTTTTTTTGATGCTGTTATATTGTGAATCATAGAATAAATTGTGCATTGTTATATGGCTGATTAGAACCCTATCCGCCTTGTTGTTGCAGAAAACGCTGGTTTCACTTCACATTCACCTTGTAATGCGCTCAGCCAATCTTGCACCTTTTTGAAAAGGGGAAAATTGGTGACGACGAGCCACCGCAGCAAAAATCCCCAGGCGTCAGCAAATTAAGCGATTCAATCTGACTTAAATCCTCTTCCGATAACAACGGCAACCCTAAAATTTCCGCTTGTTGTTTAGCAAAAATCTAAACGTTGTTTGAGCGTTAAATAATCAAACTTTCAATTTTCAAATCAAAACGGCGTAAGGCTGCTGGATCAAGTACTTCAATTAAATTTGTTGATACCACCATCAAGCCCTCAAAGCGTTCAATTTGTGTCAGCATTTCATTGACTTGTGAACGTTCCCAGCTTCGATTTGCACCCTCTCGAGAAAATAAGAACGTATCCACTTCATCTAACACTAATAATGCGTTATCGGCTTTCGCTTGTTCAAAGGCTTGAGCAATATTTTGTTCTGTCCCACCCACATAAGGATTAAGTAAATCTGAGCCTTGTTTTAACAACAGCGGCATATCCAACTGTTCTGCAAGCCATGCTGCCCAAGCAGTTTTTCCAGTTCCTGGCGGGCCATAGCAACAAATTCGCCCTTTTCTCGACTGCTTTAACCCTTCACTAATACGATGAATATTGTCATTACAAGCCACATAATCTAAGTTATAGTCGGCTTTTGCCTAAAACAAAGCGGTTCGATTTTTCGGTTTATTTTTGCGATTTTAACGTTTGATTAAACATCATAAGCAACGTCTCCGCAAAATTTGACGTATTGAGTTCCTTTAGCCACCCGAATCGTGCGACTTAAAATCGCCGGCGTTAATGACCGCACTTTAGCAAAATGCTGCACATAGGCCGGACTTAATTTTCCCTCAGCTAACTGCGTAATGAGTGCTGATTTATTTTTCAAAGGCAAATCTGGCATTTCTAAAATAAAAATCAAAGCGGCGCAAAAAGCAGGATCTATGCCATGAAACAGAATTAGATAACCAAATCATCGGCACGTTATTGTTTTCCAATAACTGATTCATCCAAGCTTTATTTTTCTGCGCAACTGAACGCTCAAAAACCAGCGCGAAAAAAACATCTTCTATTTCATCAAAAATCAATAACGAAGATTGCCCTTCTAAAAATCTTTTTGTGCAACACGGCATTTATTCAAACGCTCTTCCGCTCCGATCACTTCCTCATTTTCATCCATATAAGTAATATTATATGCCGAAACACTCACTGCTTTTGCTAATAACGTTGCGAACTCTGTTTTCCTGTACCTGGTGCACCATAAATTAAAATATTCACACCTTTTTCTACGGGTAGCGAATGAGGGACTGAAGATAATCCAGCATCATTGTTTTCATCTCGTTTAAATAAGCAAAATCGTCTAAACTCAAACTAGGTTCAATAGCTGGTTTTTGTACAAGCTTTTAATAACACCTGCTTATTTAATGGTTCTGAGATAAATTCATCAAAATCTAACATTTTGCCCCAATCTAAATAGTCATGGAGACTATCCGGATTATAGTTTCGTTCAAGCAAAGCTATAGCCTAATAGTTTTCCCTTATCTTTTAAAGGCAGAAATAATGTCCGATTTTGACAAACCAAATAAATTTGATAATACCTCACTTACCCCTACAAAATTAGATTTTGGTAATACCTCGCTCAATTTTTCAATGGCTCATCTAAGCGTAGCTGAACCGATAAACGGAAAAGCATCTGCTCAGTAGTATTCAATGATAATAATTGGGTCAGCGTATCAATATTTTGTTCAATAATTGGATTCTCGTTTACGCAAAGAGCAGTCAATTTTGGCAACGTTTTATTTCGCCCTTGTAATAATTTTTACTTTCCTTTGAAAAATCATCGCTAATCTCCATTTCACTCGAGTAAACCTAAAGCCTCCAGCAATATTGTCATATCGCCAATTATTCTCACGAAAAACCCTCTGAAAATCCTCGATATTCTAATAAAAAGTTGCAACATTAATTTTTCGGTATAAAGAGAGAACTGATGGTGGGTTAAGTTTGAATTTAGACATAATCATCACTCCAATAAAAATGCTCAAACCTAATAGGCTTTGAGCATAGTTTAGAAAGTATAGCGACAGATTGTGTCGTTATGATTTAGCTAACTCTTCTTTTATTTTTATTTTAAATGTTGATTAAAGAAATCTAATAAAGGCTTCCAATGTTCGAAAATACTATTAGCTAGTTCTCCAGTTGTTATTTTTCCTAAAACCTCAGAATCCCAATTTACATAATCAAAGTTTTTCCATCCGACCCACCACTGATTTGCTTTAAAACCAGCATTATTTCTAAGGTCAGCAGAACAACTATGTAAATATTGATATAACTGAGGATGAACTTTTTATGACAGTAAAAACCATAATAACAATCTTCAAGCCATGTTTTCCCAAATTCAATTGCTACACCAAAATTAACGTCATCTCTCTGAATAGAAATACCAAATAGAGAGTTTGGTGATGTCTAACCTTACAGCATTCAAATTTAAACGCCCATAAATCTGGATAATAACGTTCAAATTTTCAGTTAACTGTTCAACCAATATATCTCCTAATTTTTCATACAATGTATTGGTTGTATCAATAACTTTTAAAGCTGAATCTAATGCTTGTTCGTTATCTAATAAAATAAGTAACTAAATCATTTTGTATCTGAGTATTTCCCATAACATCCTCACTTAAAAATTTCTTAAAAATCATTACAAAATTGTTTTACGGCTGGTGCAATAACAGTATTATCAAGCCACTGAATGATCATACTTGCTGATAATATCATTGCTTTTTATTAGTAATTAATTCTAACCAATGTTCTTCAGAAATAGATTCTTTCGAAGGATTATCACTAAATACAGGTAGATAAATAAGAAAATAAGACTCAGAGGTATAATTCTTAAGATCTTCAGCATAATCATTCATCTGCCCTTTCTGATCAACCGCACTTTGCAATTTATTTTCAATAGAAATCGCCCAAACTCGTTTATTATCTAATACGCCTTCAATAGAAAATATCATGACGGCGATTTCTATTAGTTGGTTTTTCAAGATAGATATTTACTTTTTCATAAGCCAAAAACTGGTGTTTATTAATAAACTTTAAAAACTATTTAAAAACAAATCTCTTGCCCATGAGCTTCTTTAGGATTCAGCAAAAGGCAAGAATTTTTGATAATTCCATTTCATCCGTTCGCATAAACTGAAACAGATTAAAACGATTCGAATCGTATAGTTCAGTCTTTTCACGTTGTAATCTAAAATTTTCAATCACTTGATTGATAGAAATTAAAAGAATCAACAACCCACCATTAATATTATTTGCCATGGCAGCTCCTTTGAGGTTAATTAAAACGCACAAAATTATAACTGACAAATCATCATAAAACCCTTTGTTTCGCAATTAATTTACGATACGCCGTCAATCGAGATTTATCATTATCATATTGTTTCCAAATCTTTTCTCTTACTTCAGCAGAAAGTCCATCTGTTAATCCATCAGAACACAGTAATAAACTTTTCCTTGTTTAATTTCAATTTCTTTGATAAAAATTTTATCTTGAAATTTGGAATGATCTGCGACTAAACAAGAAGAAACGCCACCATAAATGATGGCAAAAAGTTTCCTCTTTTTATCGGGAAAATCAGCCAACAATTCAGACAGAATAGAATGATCTTGGGTGATTTGCGCCATTTTACCTTGAGCGTCAATTAAATCAGCACGACTATCGCCCTACACTGAGGATTTTTGCTTTACGGTTGTTTGATCAATTTCAGCCGCCACAAACGTGGTTGCTGAGCTAAAATAATCCTCAGCCAATTCTACTGATAAACAGGATTGTAAATCGTAGATCGTTTGGCGACTTAGGCTTTCCATTTTGCTTAATAATTGCATTGCTACTTGCTCGCTTTTTCAGGTCGGTTGCTATTGGAAATACCATCTGCCACGCCCACAATAAAGTGCGGTCGGTTTTCAAGGCATTTTTCAGCCGTTTTAAGTTTATATTGAAACACCGCCTCGCCATTAAAAAGGGCATCTTGGTTGCTCGCTTGTTGCTGCCAATTTGTTGGCAGAAGGTACTCGCAAAAATTTCCCATTATTCAACCGCTTGTTGAGAAGAGATTTAGCAGGCGATCAATCGCTTTTTAGCGCATCTAACGCTTTCATTTCTAGACTTAAAAAGTGCATTTTCGGCACGCCTGCATCTTGTAGGGTTAATACGGATAAATCCACCCTTTTTGCTTTCGCCGTACGTTCAGAAAAGCGACGCACAGTAGGAATGGCTTTCCCTGCTCCCAGTTCGATAACGACGAGATTTTGCACTTCTTTTAACCACGATTCTAACCGCACTTGTTTAAAATCCTGATATTGACTTGCATAACTCCAATCATTAAACATTAGTACATTTTGACGACAAAACGCCCCACAATAAGGACAATGTGGTTTTCACTGGTTAAACATAAGTTTTTCATTATCCACGACAGGTTGAAAGCTTGTGCAGACCAACTTAAATCCTCGACAATTATTGACACACTGAAGACGCTCTAAAGTACCGTGTACTTCATAAACATGGCTATCATCAAAACCAGCCTTTTGAAAATGCCCATCAACATTACTGGTAAAAACAAAATATCCATGAGATTTAGCTCCCGCCCAGCGTTTTAAAATCTGATACCCTTCGTGAGGAATAGTATTTCGGTATTGCGACTAATCGATGTCCATAAAACCAATAGGCAAGTTCCTTGATTATGCTTATAAGCTAGTGGTGTCGCGATGTCTTCAAAAGATATATTATGTTCTTTTAAACATAGGATAAGCATTCCAAAATCCACCAACGCTACGGAAATCAGGCAGCCCAGAATCCACGCTCATACCCGCACCTGCTGTAATTAAATGCCATCCGCTTTGCGAATAAGTTCTACTGCATAATTTAAATCATTTTCATAATACTTTTCTCTGTCCATTTTTCATTGGTGAAATAATACCCGCTTGTTCCAACTGTTCTAAAATTTGTCGCAGCTCGATTTCAAACTCAACACTAAATCTGCGTTGAATCATCGAACCAGATGCAACTTTTTGTTGTTGCACGAATTTTTACATCCCTCAAAAAGTGGATCTGCTACTTCATAAAGTCACTTTCATTGCCATTAGTTTGCTCCTGTGTTGTTTCATTAAAAGGCTTTATAGATAGTATGTAAAAGTAAAAATCTCTTTATGGAGAAAATTATAGGAAAAGGAAGCGACAACTTTTTGTCGTTTTAGTGAATATTACAAGCGGCTTATTTTAGAAGATCTGACAAATAAGATTATCTATATTGCAATATGCATATTTATCTGGTTTATATATACATGTAACTTTATTAGGAAAAAGAATATGAATAACCAAAATCCGATTGAAATTTACCAAGCTCAAGATGGTACAACGCAAGTAGAAGTGGATTTGAAAATGACTACCGTTTGGCTGTTTCCCAGGGCAGATGGCAAATATTTTGATACTAGCGCAGATAAGCTGTGATTTCACATTACACAAATATTTTAATGAGGCAGAGCTTGATGAGATCAACTGACCAAAAGATGCGGATAGTTCGACATGAAGGCAAAAGACAAATTCATCGTACAATTGACATCTATAATTTGGATGCTGATTATATCTGTAGGCTATCGGTGAAAGTCTAAATCTAGCAACAACTTTTAGAATTTGGGCAACTGCACGTTTAAAGAATATCTGACTCAAGGCTATACTATTAAACCAAAAAAACGTTTACAGCAAAATGCTCACGAATTAGAACAAGCACTTGCGCTTATTCAAAAACGGCAAATTCATCGGAATTAACGCTAGAAAGTGGTCGTGGATTAGTGGATATTGTCAGCCGTTATACGCATACCTTTTTATGGCTACAACAATATGATGAAGGTTTACTTACCGAGCCACAAACACAGCAAGGCGGTACATTACCGACTTATGCTGAGGCCTGTTCTGCACTAGCAGAGTTAAAATCACAGCTGATGGCAAAAGGTGAAGCAAGTGATCTGTTTGGACGTGAACGAGATAATGGCTTATCTGCGATTCTAGGCAATTTAGATCAAAGTGTATTTGGTGAACCCGCTTATCCAAGCATTGAAGCAAAAGCAGCGCATTTACTTTATTTTGTCGTCAAGAACCATCCTTTTTCAGATGGTAATAAACGCAGTGGCGCATTTTTATTTGTGGATTTCTTACATAGAAATGGGCGTTTGTTTGATCATAATGGACATCCAGTTATCAATGATACGGGGCTTGCAGCACTCACTTTATTAGTTGCAGAATCTGATCCGAAACAAAAAGAAACGCTTATTAGGCTTATTATGCATATGCTTAAACATAAGCAAGATAAGTAATGATAAATAGCGACCGAAGTCGCTATTTATTTAAAAAGTGCGGTCGATTTTCTATGATTTTTTAATTTTCTCCAATAACTCAGCGACCACTTTCGGTACGCCCTCACCCGCTTTTTCTTTGATTGCAATTACTTCTCTACGGACAAATCCTGTATTAGGGATTTGGATCGATCAAATAGATAAGTGAACCATATGGGAGCTAGATTTACCAATCCATTAGCTGGATAAACTTGTAAGACGTACCAATAACAATCACACATATCCGCCTTTGTTTCACTAACTTTTCTGCTTTAGGAAACATGGGTACATTTTCCCCAAAAAAGACTATATGTGGACGCATTGGATGACCGTGATTATCCTTATCCTCTAACAGTTGATCACCCAAACATGGAACAATATAATCGGTATTAAAACTACTGCGCGCTTTATTCAATTCACCATGTAAATGGAGTACGTTAGTACTTCCCGCTCGCTCATGTAAATCATCCACATTTCTGGGTAATTATATGAACTTCATAAAACTCTTCCAATTCAACCAAAGCTAAGTGTGCAGCATTAGGCTCTGCAGCTTGAGCATTACGACGTCGTTCATTATAAAACGCCAATACTTTTGCACGGTTTTTCTTTAAGGCTTCGGGCGTGCAAACTTCTTCTACTTTATGCCCTGCCCACAAGCCATCTTCCGCTCTAAAAGTAGGAATACCACTTTCAGCACTAATTCCAGCTCCCGGTTAATACCACGCAAATTGGTTTATTTTTCGCCGTCATTTTTCAGGCTCCTTTTTCTTCTAAAATTTCATCAATCTGTCTATCTCTCGCCATCATGCCAAATATATTCCCTGCTTTATAAAGGGGTTGATAAGTATAGCTTTCAATATGCAAGAATGGCTTTATCTGAAAGGCGTTGGAAAATATTGTTTTAACTGTGATTTTTGAGCGTAATAACACGTCATATTTCGGCTTGAATATGGGCACTCATAGCTTCAATACGTATTTTTAAATTCATCACTGAGATAAGGGCTGATAATTAAATAGACAGTTTTCTGTTCGGTTGCTGTTTCATCCGCATAAATACATGCCAAATTAAACACTTGCCATTTATAACGATCTGCAAAAGCACCAATAACTCGGCTTTTGCTCCCTCAGTTTCAACTTGCACTAGGGCGGCTGGCTTTTTCAAGCAATCTTGCAAAATATCACTTGGCGTAAAAGGGCCCACAGCCTAAGTAAGATAGAGACACAGTTCCAATTAGCAAACTGTTCTGTACCAAAATGTACGTGTTTCGCCTTTCGAATTGTCTAGCACCCATTTTTATGCGATCAATCAATTAAATAATCACCTTGGTTGAGGTTTTTATGATGGGATAAAATCAACCGTTTGTATAAAGGCTGAACCTTTTTCTTCACCGAAATAATGTTGAATCCATTTTACTTTATCACTCCAAGCGGAAGGATTATGCCAAGGCGCAGTAGAAAGCACGTAAATATGATATTTTTCATCAATTTATGTACAGCCGAAATCGCGTTAGGCATTGGCTCCATTAAGCTAAAAATGCCCTCAACTTCATCATATCGACCTTCATATTCTTGCTTGGTTTTATCATCTAGTTTTTGCAATACCTGATGGAAAATCTACCATCACATTATCCATATCAATGTACACAATCTGTTTCATTTGAATGTCCCTCTCTGATGGCTTAATGATAAAAGATGAAGCGACAATTTATGTCGTTAGGCATTTTTCATCTAAATAAATGCGGTCAATTTCTTGGTAATCTTCACCAAAATGGGCAATCCACCATCTCCAGCATGGCGCTCTCAATCACGGTCGCGGAAATTTCATATTCAGTGCCACAATCTTTTTACGCTTTGATCAGTTGGATAGTGGGGTTTCTGTCAAAAAGCCTCCCGTTTGTTTATCAATACGGAAAGTTAGACGAATCTTTCTTACCAGAACTGAAACCAAAGTTTTGGCTTTCTACATAAGATTTCAAATTGAAATCAGGGCGTTCAAATATCATTGTACTCACTGTTACCTTAAGCAAGCGATGCAAAGCAAGTGTAAAAATATCGCTATTCTCATATTGTGCGACTAAATAGCCACTTGGTCCTTGTTGTACCAAAGCCAATGGCTTGACCTGTGCCTTATGTTCTTTACCGTGAATACTGCGATAATGAACTTTTAAAAATCGGTTTTGATAAAGAGCAGTACTAATTTGAGAAAAATTTCGATTGATTTTGGCAGGCAGTAACGGCTGACCAGTTGGCGCAATAGCAACTTTATTAAGCTCATTCTGCCCCTGATTTTTATGGCTGTCATAAACCAAATTATATTCGGCCTGTTGAAAGAACGCTTTCCATTAAGCTCATAATGCTAGAAGGCAAAATGCCATTGAGATATTGTTTAGCAAGCATAAGCACAAGTGATTACATGCTCATTTAAAAATCGGTAAATCCAAGCCTTTAGCATTTTGATTTCCATCGGTAGCCATAAGGTTTATCACGCATATCACGTTCAATTTCAAACTGTTGAGACAAAACTTTCTAGCTGGCGTTGAATTGAACGAATATCACGTTGAACACCAATATCAGCAAGTTTTTGTAAGATTTCTTCGGCGGTAATAAAACGTGTTTTTGGAATAAGGCGTAAAAATTTCGTTGATTTGAAGTGCGGTTAAGTTTGAGGACATTTTATCTCCCAAATTTGAAAAATCATTATAAAAATGCTGGAAAATTCCAGCATTATACTTTTTAAATCCGTCTGACTTGCCAGAAGGCTTTCGACCAATAAGGGTTATTCATTGAAGAATAGACGACTCCCCTCTAGTGGAAGCTATGAAGGAATTTTGTCTTCTTTCACATAAATTCCCACATGATAGCTATTAGGACCACGACCGGTTTTAAAGAAAATTAAATCGCCAGTTTGAATATCTTCTTTGCGTGACATGTTTACCATAATTTGGCTTGTTCAGTTGTACTTCTTGGCAAACGAAGATTAAAACGATCGAAAAAGTTTTTGCACAAAACCGGAACAATCTACGCCACGACGTGAAATACCGCCAAGCACATAAGGTGTCCCCGCCCATTCATGTTGTTGTTCACTCAACATGGCTATGGCCATAATAGGATCGCCGATTTGACCTTTATAGTTCATCGCATAATCATCGTTTTGAAAACTGGAACAAGCGAATAAAAACAGCGAGGCAGTAGCGATTAAAAATGATTTATATACTTTTCATACCATATGAAAAAGTGCGGTAGAAATTCACCGCACTTTTTGTTGCTTATTATTTAGTTTTTTCCACACGAGCACGTAACTTTTGCCCTGGTTTAAATGTCACCACTCGGCGAGCAGAAACCGGCACAACATCACCAGTTTTCGGGTTACGCCCTGGGCGAGATGACTTATCACGTAGTTCAAAATTACCAAATCCTGATAATCCACATCATGACCAGATTCTAGCGATGAACGAATCTCTTCTAAAAAGTTCTCCACCACATTTTTCGTATCGTGTTTAGATAACTGATATTTATCACTTAAATATTCAATAATATCAATTTGGTTATCAGCCATATTAATCCCTTTAATTCAGCATTAAAAGCGTTGTTTTACCTCCGCTAATGCTGCGAAATCACTGCATTAATTTCTTCATCTTCAAGTGTTTTCATTATCTTTGGACAGTCAAGCTTAATCGCTAAACTTTTATAGCCTTCAGCGACGCCCACACCTTTTGATATACATCGAACAAGTTCACTTGAACCAATTTTTTCGCCGCCTGCTTGTTTACATGCTGCGATCAATTCCCCTGCTGGTACGCCATTCTGCCGACTAAAGCTAAATCACGACGGTTTTGCTGGAATTTAGAAATTTCTTTTGCTTGCACCACATTATTGTGCCGCAATTGCATTCCAAAGAATTTCAAATACAAAAGTTTTGGCATTTCAGCCAAGTTTTTGGCTAATAGATGGATGAATTGCACCAATAAAACCAATTTCTTGACCATCTAATTCAATAGCAGCAGATTGGCCAGGATGTAATGCATCAAATTGTTTTGCAACAAAAAGAACTCTATTACCACCTTCAGTTAAAAGAAAGTACTGATTCTAAATCGCCTTTAAGATCAAAGAAATCAACAGATTCTGCTTTTTACCAGCCCAATGTTCAGATTTTGCCGTTCCAGTAATCACCGCACTTAAAACAAATTCTTGACGCACACCAAATTCAGCATTGCATCTGGCACAAATCGCAATCCAGTTTCAAATAAACGAACACGAGATTGTTGGCGATTTTGGTTATACAGCACAGCACCTAATAAACACACTAATCAAAGACACGCGCATTGCTGACATTTCCACAGAAATAGGATTTGGCAATACAAGTGCTTCTTGATGTGGATGTAATAAACTTTGAATTTTTGGATCCACAAAGCTATAAGTAATGGCTTCTGATAATCTGCATCCACAAGTGCGGTCTTAATTCGAGCTAAATCGAATCAGATTCTTTGTGCTCACGCATGCGGAGATGCGCTAATGGTGCATTATTTGGAATGCTGTTATAACCATAAATACGTGCCACTCCTCAATTAAATCTTCTTCAATTTCAATATCAAAAACGCCAGCTTGCAGAAGTTACTGTCCAAATATCATTTGCATAAGGTAACATCGAAACCAAGACAGTGGAAAATTTCTATTACGCTTTCTGTTTCAATATGATGACCTAAAAGTGCATCTAATTTACTACGGCGAAGTTGAACAGTATTAACTTGTAGGAAGATGAGCTTACTGTCTTGCTTCACAAATCTCACCCGCTTCACCACCACAGATTTCAAGCAATAATGCGGTTGCTCGTTCCATTGCTTTACGCGCTAATTCAAAATCTACACCACGTTCAAAACGGTGTCATGCATCCGTATGTAAACCATATTGTCTTGCTCGGCCTGCAATCGCTAATGGAGCGAAAAATGCGGATTCTAAAAATTACATCTTTCGTTTCGCTATTCACGCCACTGGCTGCACCACCAAAGATTCCTGCCATTGCTAAAGGACCATTTTGGTCAGCAATGTAATAAAGTATTTGATTGAAGTTTTGCGGTTGAGCCATCTAATAATACTAATTCCTCACCCTCTTTCGCTAAGCGAACTTGAACGAGGTTGTGCAACTTTAGCCGCATCAAACGCATGCATTGGCTGACCAAGCTCAAGCAAAATGTAGTTAGTAATATCAACAATTGATCAATAGAACGAATACCGCAACGACGCAATTTTCTAGATCCACATTGGCGATTCAGCCTCACATTAACGTTTTCACCGCACGCAATAAATAACGAGGGCACGCTTCGGAGCTTGTAAATCAATTTGAACCTTTATCAGAAATTGTTGCTGGAACTGCTTCCAAAGTGCGGTTGATTTACCGCTGTTTATTTACCACGCCAATTTCACGCGCAATACCTGCAATACTTAAACAATCCGCCTCGGTTTGATGTTAAGCTAATTTCGATGGCATTATCATTTAAACCTAAATATTCACGTAAAATCTGTACTGATTGGCGCATCAGCTGGCAATTCAATAGCTACCGTCAGCTTCAACATCAATACCTAATTCAGAAAATGAACAAAGCATTCTTCTGATGGTTGACCGCGTAATTTTCGTTTTTCTTAATTTTGAAATCGCCCGGTAATACCGCACCTTCTGTTGCGCAAGCGACTTTTAAGCCTTGACGACAATTTGGTGCACCACACACGATATCAATAAACGATCACCGCCTACGTTCACTTTGGTTACACGTAATTTATCCGCATCTGGATGTTGTGCAGCATTCCACCACTTCACCAACAATGACACCGTTAAATTTACCCCGCAACGCTTTCCACGCCATCTACTTCTAAAGCCAAGCATGGTAATTTGCTCGCATAATTGCTCGGTGGACACCGCAGGGTTCACCCATTCTCTTACCCACTGTTCACTAAATTTCATTTGTTGTTATCCTTTTAATTCAAACTCGAGACATTACTTAAATTGTTTTTAAGAAACGTAAGTCGTTTTTCAAAAGAACGAACGTAAATCTGTTACGTTATAACGTAACATTGTTAAACGCTCAACGCCCATTCCCACATACAAAAACCAGAATATTCATTCGGATCAATACCAACGTTACGCAACACATTTGGGTGCACCATACCGCACGCCCAACACCTCTAACCATTTACCGTTTTTACCCATCACATCCACTTCGGCTGAAGGTTCAGTAAACGGAAACAAGAGGGACGAAACACACTTGTAAATCTTCTTCAAAGAAAGCGCGAAAATCGTGCAACAAGCCTTTCAATTCTGTGAAATTTGCTTTTTATCCACATAAAGCAATTCAATTTGATGGAACATTGGTGTGTGTGTTTGATCGTAGTCATTACGATATACACGTCCTGGAGCTATAATACGAATTGGTGGCTGCATTTTTCCATAGTACGAATTTGCACGCCAGAAGTTTGGGTGCGAAGTAACTAATTCTGGATTAAAACCAGAAAAGTATCGTGATCGGCACGTGCTGGGTGATGTTTAGGAATATTTAAAGCATCGAAGTTGTAATAATCACTTTTCAATTTCTGGGCCATTTTCAACTGAAAAGCCAAGTTCTGAGAAAATTTTTGTTACGCGATTAATCGTCATGGTAACTGGGTGTAAGCCACCAGTTTCAACTTTGCGACCCGGTAAGCTGACATCTACACGTTCTTTTTCTAATTTTTGCGTTAAGTTCAGCCTGTTTCCCACTCCGCTTTTTGCATTTAAAAATTCTAACGCAGCTTGTTTTGCTTCGTTAATTTTTGCGCCCATAGCGGACGTTCTTCTGCTGACACGTACGCAATTCCTGCATTAATTGAGTAAAATGCCCTTTCATCAAAATATTCGACACGGTTTCATCCAAAGCCGTTAAACTTTTATCCTGAATGGATTCAATCGCTAATTTCGCTTTCTCAACAAAGCTCGTTCAGATGTTGCATAGTTTCCCCTGCTTCTCTTTTCTCTATAAAATAAAAACCGAGTATTGATAATACCAAGTACTTAAAAAGTAAAAGAATAATACGAAAATCATTGGTTTATCAGATGATAATATTTAGAGTATTTAAATGTTGACTCAAACTCTAAAACAAAAATTGTGATCATCTCTCATTTTTAATGTAAAACCAAGTTATATAGTAGGATTTTCATTAGCTTAAGCGTATGATAAGCATTATCATTCTTAAAATTAAGGAGATTTGTATGAATGATCCACAAAAACGATATAACACTGCTACTATTATTTTTATCTTTAATTGGAATCCTCCCATCTCCTTAGCCAAGCTGAGTCGATACGTCAATTAGACACGATTAATGTTAATGCTTCATCAGACGATATAGCATTAAAGGAAAGAGACTCCATTTATAGCAAAAACAACGTAACAGAATATAAAAGCAAAAAGAAATTGAAACTTATCATTCTCAATCTGTATCTGATTTATTAAGTGGTATTACGGGTGTCTATAGTGGTGATGCGCGTAATGGCGGTGCAATTGATCCAATTATTCGAAGCTCTTGGGGACAAGGGCGGATTCCTGTCGTGGTAGATGACACCGAGCAATCCATCACCATTTGGCGCGGCTACTCCGGCGTGAGTAACCGAAATTATCTGGATCCGTTTTTAGTGGTGAGGTAGGTGTGGAAAAAGGCCCGAATTTAGACCGCACTTTGCGCTCCGGGGCGGCAGGTACGATTCGTATGACGACGCTCAACCCCGACGACATCATCAAACCCGGCAAGAAATGGGGCATTGAGCTAAAAACCGAAACCGCCAACAATTCCATTAAAGCGCGCCCTTATCAGGGCATACCAATCAGGCAGGATTATCGGTTGGTTGCATCTGATGGGCGTGCCGAATTAAGGGCGAATGGGCATCTATTTTTCGATTTGATGATCGCGTTGAACCACGCGCTAAAGGCAGAAACAAGCCTTTACACGACAATGCTGTACGTTTGGCGTTAGCCGCAAAAGATGATGGTTATGAAGTCTTAGGGGCGTATGCTTATCGTAACAAAGGCAATTATTTTTGCCGGTAAACGAGGAGGGAAAAATACGGTGAAGGAACAACCGCCCGCTTGATTTAAATAAAAACTCCGATGACCCTTATATTCCACTCATTGCTCGAATTTATAAACCGGGTGAAGAAGTACCAAATACATCTTATGAAAGCCGATCTTGGTTATTAAAGGGAAACTCCACTTTAATAAATATGCTTCACTTTCTGCGAACTTCCGAGACACGCAGAATAAATTATGGTGACATAATGCCTTCCTGACTTGGCTATACTATTCTGCGCATAATACCGTCACACAATGGCCACTAGCAGATGTAAAACAAAAACAGGTAATGTTGAGTTTTCTTATAACCCGCCCGATAACAAATGGCTTGATTTTAAAAGTAGGTGTCTGGGCGGTAAAAATGATACGGCGACCAATACATCAGGCGGTTCGCCGGGCGACGTTTTAGTTAGTGATTGGAACGTAAGCAATTTATCAAGTGTTGAAACTTTTGAGCTGGCTCGTCGTGAATTTGGTGATTTACTTGACTATTATGGTACGCCAGATATAGACGAAGCAACTACATTAAAAAATTCGTAACCGTTTAGTTGCCATTCAGAAAGAATTGGTGGATAACTATATGAAAAATCAATGTTTAAAAATGTAGATGGCATCTTTAATACACAACCCGCCCAAGTACAATATGCCCGTGATAATCACATGGGCATTACCTTCTAACAATGCGATGGAACTGACACCGAAACTGCGCTTAAGTATAATGGCAAATTATCGACACGAAACCTTAGATAGCACGAACGTTTATCAATTATGGGATAAATATAATCTTTCTGCCTTTAAAACCTATTCCTCGGAATCGGGCGATCCGAGTATCTATAATTACTGTATTGGCTCCGATATTCATGGAGCTTGCCGTGTTTCTAATGACGCCCGCCCGGTAATCGAAAAGGAAAACGGAATGAGTTTAATGCTGGCTTTTAAATTTGAATACACGCCGACAGATTGGTTGTGCTGACCGCAGGAATGAAATATACCCACTATAAATCCAAAGATCGCGGCTTACAGGAAAAATTGCGAACGTTAATCGAGAAGACGCATACACACCAGGTAGAATGTCTTTCAGTTATTCCGTTTTTAAAGAAAGAAATGGATCAACGTAGTTAGCTTTATACAAACAATATAAAGCGAATCTGGAACTTGGCGATAAATTACGTGAAGAATATAGCCAACTCATCCCAGCCTCGAATATTGCGAGCGATGAATATGAAAAATGGAATGATGCATTTTATGAATTTGCGTATTCAAGGGCTATCATATTCCTACCGACGAAGAACAAGCCGCAGACGTGGAAATGGACAATATTTATGATGAACCCACCAAAGTCTATTGGACACGTGATGAGATATGGCAATTTTCGGCTGAAACTTTCCCGCTGAATAATGGCGTTTTGCCAGAAAGGAATTGTTTACTAAAAAGGTATTCACCCCAAAACAGGCGAAGAAGTGGATTATGTAAAAGCAGGCTATTCCGGCACATTATTCCAGAACACACCGGAGCAAATTCCAATCACCAAAGAGCAATGGGAACAAATGAAAAAAGCGGAACGCAAAGATCACGCGTGGGCGCCTTCCTTGAGCGCCACCGTTTTTCTCACCGACAACGCCCGCGTGTATGTGCGCTATGACGAAACCAAGCGTATGCCGAGTATTTTTGAAGACACCATCGGTTATTCCATCGATATTCTCACGCCACTTTATAAACGCAAACCGGAACACAGCAAAAATATTGAAGTGGGCTATGTGCATGATTTACGTGGTTTCTTTCCAAGTTTACGCCGTGCGGATATTCGCCTAAATTGGTACAAAAACACCACGAAAAATATTTTTGACCGCGACATTACCCTATGAAATGAAACAGTTCGACAAGCGCATCCTGGAAGGTGTGAATTATCCGCTCGTTATGATCAAGGTCGCATCTTCGGTGATATCGGTATTAGCTACAACATCAAAAATAAATTCTGTGATAAAAAGCTCGGCAATTCGAGAATCAACCGAATTTATTAATGTTGAGAGCTTTAGAACCTTTCACCCGAATGCGTAAACGGCGGTAATGCAAACAGCTATTTAAAAATGCCATTTTGCCGAAATACAGCATTACCTCAAATCTCGGTGTACGTTTCTTAGATGAGCGATTAGAAGTTGGCACTCGTATGGTATATCACACTAATGTGAAAAAGAAACTCGTAACAAATCTTTTACGTGATGCAGGCTGGTTTGCCAATAGCAATAACAACCCACGTTGGCAGCAGTGTTCTTGGTTGATGCGTATATGAATTACAAAGTAAATGAGAATCTTGCACTGTCATTGTCTGCGACAAATTTAACCGATCGTTATTATCTTGATCCAATGACTCGTTCATCTATGCCAGCGCCAGGAAGAACCATTAAATTTGGTTTAACAAGTACATTCTAACCATATATGGTTTATCATACTAAAAATGGAATAACGTTATCGCTATTCCATTTTTTCTTATTACCAACAAAATCGTTCATTCACAAAATTTTCTGACCGCTCTTTTTGCCATTTTTCTTTATTGTTTGGATTGGCAAAAAAACGTGCTTGTTCCTGTAAACGTTGAACTAATTTTGTTTCTGCTTCTTTTAACGCTTTTCTACGATCCGCAAATTTGGCGGGCAATGCTGGTAAAAAAATCACTTCATAAGGATGCGTAATTGTCCATTTCACCGCATTTTCTGCAGCACGACTTTGTTTATCAAAATTGCAAAACGCATAGCATTAACAAACTGCCCTACTACGTGGCTAAACCCTGTATTATCTTGCACTGTTTGTTTTGGTAAATCCAACACATAAAGTGCAGTGATCAAACGGTTTTGTCCACGATAAAACCAAATAACAGCTTCATCTCTTAAGCCAAAATCGTATGCCCGAGCAGCTAAGGTAAACATCGTCATAGGGTGAAATACGAGCTGGATTTTTCTTCTACAAATTTCATCGCACTTTCATAACCTTTTTATTGTATTTTCACGTAGCATAGGGATCAATTTCTTTATGTACGAAATACATTTTTCTGCTTTTTCCATTTTCAGCAGAATAATGAGGTTTGATATAAACATCCACCGTCTTCACTGGTTCTTTGCTAATAGAACTACAAGCAGTAATAAAAAGTGCGGTTATAAAACACAGTATTTTTAACATATGGATTTTCCTTATATAATGCCCAGAAAATTTCATTGCATTGTTATTATGAAAATTAATCTAATCTACAGTAAAAACCACATTAGAATTCAATAATGAAACAAGTTTACTTGATCATCTCGAGAAAAATAATATTCACCATGAATATCAATGCCGTAGTGGATATTGTGGTTCTTGTCGTGTGAAGATCAAAAAGGCAGGTATCATATAAAGATACGCCCCTTGCCTTTATTCAACCTGATGAGATTTTATATGCTGCTGTCACGTAGAAAGTGACATTGAAATTGATTTATAAATTATTTAAATCTAATACATCGGTCATATCAAATAAAGCCATTCGCTTTATTTTTCTAACCATTTACCAGCACGCACTGCACCATTAGCGAAAGTCATACGACTTGATGCTTTATGGGAAATCTCTACACGCTCGCCGATATCAGCAAACCACACCGTGTGTTCCCCCACCACATCCGAAGCGCGAATAGTTGAAAAACCAATTTCATCGCGTTTACGTTCGCCTGTGATTCCTTCCTCGGCAGAAGACTCGCGTGAGTTTTTAAATCGCGACCCTAAGGTTTTTGCGATATGTTCGCCCATAGAGTGCGGTGCCAGATGGCGCATCAACTTTATGACGGTGATGTGCTTCGATCACTTCAATATCGCAATAATCGCCCATCACTTTTGCTGCTTTTTCTAAAAGCTTGAAGACTAAATTCACACCAACACTGAAATTTGATGCAAACACAATAGCAATTTTATCTGAAGCGGTTTTAATCGCCGCTTTACCATTCTCATCAAAACCCTGTTGTACCGATTACCATTTTATTATTCGCTACGCAAAATGCAATATGTTCAAGGGTGCCTTCTGGTCGAGTGAAAATCGATTAATAAATCGAATTTATCTTTTTGGCTTTCAAGATCATCCGAAACTGTTACACCTAGATGACCAATGCCCGCCAATTCCTCCCGCATCTGTTCCGACTAAAGATGATCCTTTGCGTTCAAAAAGCTGCACCTAGTTCTACTCTTCCGCAGAATGAACCGCTTGAATTAATTGACGTCCCATTCTTCCGCCAGCACCGGCGATTGCAATTTTAATGTCATATTACTTCCTTTTTATTAATGAATTATTTCGTTGATGCCGTTATAAACAAGCACAGCAAAAAATAAAAATACAATACCCGCCATATTATCAATATAACGGCTGTATTGACTGTATAAACGACTTGGCAATATTACGTGAAAAATCAATGAAATCACATAAAAATAACAAAAATGTTTCAACCACAATCACCATAAAAGCCAAGATAATTTGCCACATTTCAGTGATATTCACTAAGACAAGCGACATCACGCTACTAAAATACACCATGACTTTTGCATTAGATAAATTCACTCAAAAAGCCCTTTTCACAATTTCTTTTTGATCGTGGTTTGTTGATTGAGTTCTGTTGTAGAGTGCGGTTCAAATTGAGCGTGTTTTTGCTGCGAGCCATTAAAAAAACCGAGATATGCTAGGTAACTACCGCCACAACATAATAACGCCATGTAATGCAGGAATAGTAACGAACAACACAGCCAATCCTAACATAGAAAGCATCCCCAAAAGGCGATGCCAAGCGTTATGCCTAAAATGCCACAAACTGTATTACGACGAGAGTTACTTGCCGCCATCCGACTTACATAGAAGAAATCTGGCTCTGGTGTCATTAATCCAAATAAATGCACAATGATTAAATTTAGCATCACGACATCCAATACTGAATAGCAAATACAACGATTACTGCATAAATTGCCGCTAATACATCATCAACCATAATACCAAAACCACTTTCGAGTTTTTTTCGTCAAAAATAACGAATTGGGAACGGTTTTAAAATATCAAAAAAAGCGAAATAACGCAAAAAGCAGCCAAAATCCATTGCCAAGATAATGACGGGATCGCCGCTAATACAATAAATACGCCGACAAATTCATCCCAGACGATAGAACCATGATCGTGCACGCCCATATCTGCTGTGGTTTTTGGCAAAGGTAGCAACCGAGTAGAAAACAAAGTGCGGTAAAAATTAAAAGGTTTTTACCCCTAATAAGGAAAAGTAAAATCACACCTAAAATTGTTCCAGCTAAGCTCCCCACGTGCCTGGAGCAGGATGAATTAAGCCTGAGCCAAAAACCAACGGCAAGTAAATGAATAGGATTTAAAAGAGAGATTTTTAAGAGGATTATTTTCTGTCACTTTGATTCCTTAAAATGATCGAAAACCACTTGAAAAAGTTATATTCACAGATTTTTCCATCCCGTAAAAACGGAGCGAAAAAGTCTGCACTTTTCTGTGATTTTACCAATACAAGTACAGGGCACATTCAGTTTTTCAAGCGTAATTCTAATTTATCTTTTATATTCGGGAGGTATGGTAAAACAAAGTTCATAATCTTCTCCACCACTTAAGGCAAATTGTTCCGCTTGAGTGCGATCATATTTATTTAAAATCGATGATGAAAGAGGTAAAGCTGTAAGTTCAACTTCAGCACTACATTGACTTCTTTTCAAGAATATGCCCTAAATCAGAAATTAACCCATCGGAAAGATCAATGGCAGCATGGGCAATATCAATTAACGCCTGCCCAAGTTCAATTCTAGGTGTGGGTCTAATATGACGTTGTTGCAGAAAAACATCATCAGCATCAACCGCACTTTTGCCCGATAAAATTTGTGTCAAAACCAGCCGCACTATCGCCTAAAGTGCCTGAAACATAAATTAAATCGCCGATTTTTGCTTTTATGCCGACAAATTCCGTTGCCTTTTTCGACAAAGCCTTGTGCTGTAATGGTAATAGATAAGTTGCCTTTTGTGGTATCACCACCAATTAATGTGACGTTGTATTGTTTTTAATGTGTGCAATAAACTTTGGCTAAATGTTGAAATCCAATTTTCATCTACATTTGGCAAAAGTTAATGCCAGAAGAAATCCATTTGGGCTGTGCCCCCATTGCAGCAAGATCACTTAAATTTGTTGCAACGGCCTTATAAGCTAAGTCCTCAGGTGAAATGGTTGGTAAAAAAATGTATTTTCCACCATTGTATCGGTCGTAATGGCAAGCTGATAATTCTCTGGCACGGAAACCAGTGCACAATCGTCGCCAATAGATAATTGAACGGAATCATCAACTAATATTTGTGGCTGAAAATATCGTTTAATTAAATCAAATTCACCCATTGCCATTTTCATCTATCTTATAAAGAAAAGGCACGCGTTAAAAACGCGCGCCATTTTCAGTTTAAAAAGGATTATTTACGCCCCTAATGCTGGTGCGATTTTATCAAGTACGCCATTGATATATTTTATGGCTTTCGTCTGCACCGAATACTTTTTGCCACTTCAATCGCTTCATTGATAACCACTTTATATGGCACATCTAACTCGAAGCGCAATTCATAAACGGCCAAAACGTAAAATTGCAGTTTCAATAGGATCAAGCTCATCAAAAGCGCGGTCAATATAAGGCGAAATTGAAAAAATCAACGGTTTCAATATTTTCTACTGTTTGACGAAATAATTTATGGAAGTAAGGTTTATCTACCCCATCCATATCTTGATCTAATACAAAGGCTAATTCAACTTGTTCTGCAGTATTGCGGATACCGCCCAAGAATACAAGGCTTGAACAGTACATTCACGCGCACGACGACGAGTAGAAGGCTTTTTCACTTGTTTTTTTGTTCTGTCATGATTTATGCCGCATCAATTTGTTGAATAAGATTAACCATTTCAAGTGCGGTTAAGGCTGCTTCTGCACCTTTATTACCCGCTTTTAGTACCAGCACGTTCAATCGCCTGTTCAATATTTTCTGTAGTTAATACACCAAAAGCGACAGGGATTTCAGCATCCATTGCAACTTTTCCTAAACCGCTGCTTGCTTCCCCTGCTACATATTCAAAGTGCGCTGTACCACCACGGATAACTGTACCTAATGCCACAATCGCATCAAATTTTTACTTTCAGCTAAAACGACGAGCAACTAATGGCAACTCATACGCACCTGGAGCACGCACGATAGTGATATTTTCATCTTTCACTTGGCCGATACGTTTTTAATGCATCAATTGCGCCTTCTAATAAACTTTCATTAATAAAACTGTTAAAACGAGCAATTGCTACTGCAACTTTTTGCATTAGGTGCTGCGACTGAGCCTTCTAAAACTTTCATATTTTTCCTATTATTAGCCATAATGATTTTGGCCCGAGATTTTTAGCATAAAATCGCGTATATTCAATATTAATAAGGCTTTACCCTATTTTTATTTAGGGCACATTTTTAAGGCGATTTTATTGTTCATAGCCCGCACCAATACTATATTTTTATGGAAAATTTCCTTTATTAAGGTAAACTATCGGCAATTTTATGTGAATTACATTTAGTTACAGAGGTTTTAATATGTCTAAAGTGGCATCGATTATTGATGTATTACGAGGAAAAGTGGCGATTGGCGAAACCGTCACAGTGCGTGGTTGGGTACGTACCCTGTCGCGATTCTAAAGCAGGCTTATCTTTCTTAGCAGTTTATGACGGTTCTTGCTTTGATCCAATTCAAGCAATTATTAATAACGATATTGAAAATTACGAAAAGCGAAATTTTTACGTTTAACAACAGGCTGTTCTGTAATTGTAACAGGTAAAGTCGTTGAATCACCTGCTGAAGGACAAGCTGTTGAATTACAAGCAGAAAAAGTGGAAGTGACAGGGTTTGTTGAAGATCCAGATACTTACCCAATGGCAGCAAAACGCCACTCTATTGAATATTTACGCGAAGTGGCTCACTTACGCCCTCGTACCAATATTATTGGTGCTGTCGCACGTGTTCGTCATTGCTTATCTCAAGCAATTCACCGTTTTCTTCCATGAGCAAGGTTTCTACTGGGTGGCAACCCCATTAATTACTGCATCAGATACTGAAGGTGCGGGTGAAATGTTCCGTGTTTCTACACTTGATTTAGAAAAATCTTCCACGTGGTGAAAATGGAAAAGTTGATTTCAGCCAAGATTTCTTCGGTAAAGAATCATTTTTAACGGTTTTCAGGTCAGTTAAACGGCGAAACCTATGCTTGTGCATTAAGCAAAAATTTATACTTTTGGTCCAACATTCCGTGCAGAAAACTCGAATACTACCCGTCACTTAGCTGAATTCTGGATGGTTGAACCAGAAGTAGCATTTGCAACGTTAGCGGATAACGCAAAACTTGCCGAAGATATGTTGAAATACGTATTCCGAGCAGTATTGGCTGAGCGTAAAGACGACTTACAATTCTTTGAAAAACATGTAGATAAAGATGTTATTACGCGTCTAGAAAACTTTGTGAACTCAGATTTTGCGCAAATTGACTATACTGATGCCATTGAGGTGTTATTAAAATCTGGTAAGAAATTTGAATTTCCAGTTTCTGGGGTATCGATCTTTCTTCTGAACACGAACGTTTCTTGGCGGAAGAATATTTTAAATCACCAGTTGTAGTAAAAACTATCCAAAAGATATTAAAGCATTCTATATGCGTTTAAATGATGATGAAAAACTGTGGCTGCAATGGACGTGTTAGCTCCTGGAATTGGTGAAATCATCGGTGGTTCAGCAACGTGAAGAACGCTTAGAGGTGCTTGATAAAACGCATGGAAGAAATGGGATTAAATCCAGATGATTATTGGTGGTATCGTGATCTTCGTAAATACGGTAGCGTTCCACATTCCGGTTTTGGTCTTGGTTTTGAACGCTTAATCGTCTATGTAACTGGCGTGCAAAACATTCGTGATGTAATTCCATTCCCGCGCGCCAAGAAATGCGAATTTCTAATTCAATTTAACTTTACTATTGACCGTACTTACGCCAAAGTGCGGTCAATTTTTCAGAATTTTAAGGAAAGTAAAATGGATAAAATTAAACAACTCTTTGCCAACAATTACAGTTGGGCGCAAAAGAATGAAGGAAGAAAAATTCAACTTACTTCAAAAGAACTTGCGGATCATCAAACGCCACATTACCTTTGGATTGGTTGCTCTGATAGCCGTGTGACCCGCAGAAAAATTGACGAATCTTGAACCAGGCGAGCTTTTTGTACACCGTAATGTTAGCTAACCAAGTGATTCACACAGATTTTTAATTGCCTTTCTGTTGTGCAATATGCCGTCGATGTGCTTAAAATTGAACATATTATTATCTGTGGCACACCAACTGTGGTGGTATTCATGCGGCGATGGCAGATAAAGATTTAGGGCTTATAAACAACTGGCTTCTTCATATTCGTGATATTTGGTTTAAACTACGGTCATCTTCTCGGTAACCTTTCCCCAGAAAAACGCGCGGATATGTTGACTAAAAATTAACGTAGCAGAACAGGTTTACAATCTTGGGCGCACTTCAATTGTAAAAAGTGCTTGGGAACGCGGACAAAAACTCTCATTGCACGGCTGGGCATATGACGTAAATGATGGATTTTAGTGGATCAAGGCGTAATGGCAACGAGTAGAGAAACTCTTGAAATTTCCCTATCGAAAACGCTATCGCTCGTTTATCAATACTTGATGAAGAAAAATATTTTTGAAAAAGATCATCTTGAAAAATACGATAAAAACGCCCTTTTGGGCGTTGTTTTTAAGCTTTACCTTCAGCAAAAATTTTTCTTTTCTTCCAATTCTTCCCAGCGTAAAAATGCTGTTTCTAATTCGGCTTCAGTATTCGCCAATGCTTTTAATTTAGCATCGGTAATATCATGAGCCTGTTGGAAAAATGCGGAATCGGCTATTTCAGCTTGCAGTGCGGTGATTTTAGTTTCCAACTCTTCTAATAATTGTGAGAGTTGTTCTAGCTCACGTTGTTCTTTATAAGAAAGTTTCACGGATTTCGGCTTAGAAGTGCGGTCATTTTTCACCGACTCTTTCTTCTTTGCACTTCAGTTTTTCTTCGCTTTAGCTTGTTCTTCTGTTGCTTTGGTAGCCCAGAAACTGGCTTGTTGCTGTTTCGCATCAAAGAATCCCCCACATACTTATTCAAACGTCCTTCGTCTTCAAATAAATAACACTCTGTCGCAGTATTATCGATAAATTGACGGTCATGGCTCACAATTAACAATGTGCCTTGATAATCAGTCAAAATTTCTTCTAAAAGCTCCAATGTTTCTACATCAAGGTCATTGGTTGGTTCGTCAAGAATCAATAAATTATTTGGTTTGAGTAATAATTTTTGTGAGCAATAAACGATTTCGTTCTCCCCCGATAAGGCTTTAACTGGGGTCATTGCACGTTTTGGCGGGAACAAGAAATCTTGCAAAATACCCTAGCACATGGCGTTTTACACCATTGACTTCAATATCTTGTTTACCATCCGCCACATTATCCATTACGGTTTTTCAGGATCTAAATCAGCTCGATATTGGTCAAAATAAGCAATATCTAATTTAGTACCACAACGAATTTTGCCTGATGTTGGCTGAATTTCACCCAACAATAATTTAATGAACGTGGTTTTTCCCACAGCCATTTGGCCCAACAAGCGCAATTTTGTCTCCACGTAAAATCGTTGTTGAAAAATCTTTTAACAAGGCTTTTTCCTGCGATTTCGTAACTCACATCTTCCATTTCAAAAACAATTTTGCCTGAACGACTTGAGGTATCTAACTGTAATTTGGCTGTTCCCACTACCTCACGGCGTTGGCGGCGTTCCTCACGCATCGCTTTTAATGCTCGTACTCGCCCTTCATTTCTTGTACGGCGAGCCTTGATACCTATGGCGAATCCACACTTCTTCCTGTGCAAGACGTTTATCAAATAATTCATTCTGTAAGGCTTCAACGCGTAGATTTTCTTCTTTCGTGGTTAAATATAAATCATAATTGCCTGGATAAGACACTAATTGGCCGCGATCTAAATCCACAATCCGTGTTGCCATTTTTCGAATAAAAGAACGGTCATGGGAAATAAATACAATGCTACCTTGAAAATCCAATAAGAAATTTTTCCAACCATTCAATAGCTTCCACATCTAAGTGGTTGGTTGGTTCATCAAGTAATAACACATCAGGATCGCACACCAATGCGCGTGCTAGTGCCGCTTTGCGTAACCAACCGCCCGAAAGTGCGGATAATTTTGTGTTTGGATTCAAGCCTCAATTTTAACAACACTTCATTGATTTTATTTTCAAATCGCCAGCCATCAGCGTGTTCTAATTTAGCCTGAACTTGCTCTAGTTGACTTAAAATTTGATCACTATAATTTTCTTCTAACTGAACAGAAATATGATGATATTCTTTCAATAAATCCGTTAAATGCCCTACACCTTCCGCGACATAATCAAAAATATTGCCTTGTGCATTACGCGGTGGGTCTTGTTCTAAACGAGAAACCACAAGATCTTTTTCGTATTGGATTTTGCCATCATCCATAAGCACATCGCCTGCGATGATTTTCAACAAAGTTGATTTACCTGCGCCGTTACGCCCAACTAAACAAACACGTTCATTCGGTTCAATATGTAGTTCTGCGTGATCTAATAAAGGTGCATCACTAAAGGAAAGATATCCATTGGTTAAACTAATTAATGCCACAACTACCCCATAAAAATTCGTGAAAATTAACCGCACTATTCTATACGGTTTACATAAAAAAATCCCATCAATCTCGATGGGATTCGCTCTTAAATCAAAGTTGTTGATATACCCGCAATGCGTGTGCATCTGACATGCCCTGCAATATAATCGCAAATAATCCGTTTCTTCCCTTCTTCTGGTGCATTACGCCAACGATTTTGCCGTATTTCGCGGTAATAAACGCTCTGGATCAGATTCAAAAATTTGGAACATTTCTGTCAACATTCGCTGTCCTTTTATATTCGATTCGTTGGGTATCCACATTGCGGATAACATAATCCCAAACGAATTTTTTAAATACACCAAGTGCAGCAATCACTTCAGGTGGCAGCTCTGCGTTATAACGTAACAAAGGTTCATCAAAATTTGCCGTTAATTTCCACCGCACATTGGTAATAAAAAAGTTCACCAATGCGCCAATAGCTTGTTTGCGCTCAAAATGTTTATCAGAGAAAAGTCGTTGACTAATTGAATCAATATTTTCATGCAACCAAGCTGACGGAATTTGTTTTAATGCAGAATGCGCCGCTTGCCATTGATGAGGATTGACCACGCCGGTCACAATCGCATCTTCTAAATCATGCACACCATAGGCAATATCATCAGCCAATTCCATAATGCTGCAATCCAGAGATTTAAACCGAGTATGTAAAGATTCAGCTGGATTTTTCCCGCACTTTTTAAATTGACAGAATAAAAGTGCGGTCATTTTCAGAAAGATTTTCCAGCAACCAATTAAACATTTTTAAATCATCGCGGAAAAATGCCTTTTTCCTGGAATCCAATCATGAATACGCACAAAACGCGGATCAATATTGCGAGAAAAATTAAGTTCTGCATACTGAGGCGAGGCCACATCTAACAACGTGGGATATTTCACTACACCCAATAGTGTTCTACGCGTTAGATTCATCCCTGCATTTTTCAGTGTAAGGCTCAAGTTTCGTTAAAATTCTAAAGGTTTGTGCATTTCCTTCAAAACCGCCCTGCTCTGCCATCATATAATTTAATGCCGTTTCGCCACCATGCCCAAAAAGGCGGATGCCCAATATCATAGAGCAAAACACAAACTCTCAATAAGATCGTTACTCGGCAATAAAGGTTTTAATTGTTTTTGCAACTCGTTTTTATCAATATTTAACGTTTGATAAAGGCTTTCAAAGGTTTCTAAAAATTTAAGCTGTGCAACGAGACTACTGCCAATCTGTGCAACTTCCAAAAGTGAGTTAAGCGAGTACGGTAAAAATCATTTTCACCAATTGCGTGAATTTGAGTTTTTCGCTTGCAAGCAACGAAAGGCGGCAGAATGTAGAATCCGCCCGCGATCGCGACGAAATGGTGGACGATTATCTTTTTTCGCGTGGAGGATCAGGGAAGAAAACGTTCTGTCCAAGAAGAATCAATGATAAGTGGTTTTCATATCGCTTTGTTTTATTTGGTTTTTCTGCATTATCTAATCATTTTAGCATCAAAAACAACCGCACTTTTATCTAGAACAAACAAAATCTAGAATGAATAAAGTGCGGTTGAATTTTCATTGATATTTAAACAAAGAAATAAATGAGCTTAAATACAAATGGCGCGAGAATAGAACTAATAATCCCACAAAGCACAAGAGAAATAGAACTGTAACTGCCTGCGGTTGGATTAGTTTCCATACAGCTTACTGTGCCAAGTGCGTGGGATACCGCTCCGACAGATAATCCAATCGCTTCTTGATGTTTAACGCGTAATTTTTCAACACTAAATAACCAAATACAGAGCCTTGCAAACCTGCAACAACGACCCCAACTGCAGTGACAGCAGGGATTCCCCCTAGATTATGCGAAACTTCCATCGCAATTGGTGTAGTGATTGATTTTGGTAATACCGTCGCCACCATTTCAGGCGATGCACCAAGTATGAGCGCTAACACCGCCCCGCTTAGCATCGAGAAAAAAGACGCAATCACTACAATAGATAAAATAATCTTCCATTGTTTAGCAATTTGGCGAGTTGTTCATAAAGAGGTAATGCAAGAGCAACGATACTCAAGCCAAAGTAGATTATTAATAGGCGCATTTCCTGCCATATAATCATCATAAGGAATCTTGCCTATCACTAAAAATCACAACCAAAAATTAATACCGTTAAAATAAAAAGTATTAAAAATCATTGATTTCCAACGTTTGCTAATTTGTAGTGCGAGCCAAAATCCGAAAATTGTCAAAAATGTATAAAGATAAATAATGTACTGCTGCATATAAAACTTTCCCACTATAATTAAGCTGATTCATTCATTTGTTTGGCTTGATTCTCACGGCGCTTAACCACTTTTTACGCTTGTGTGTAAAAGATTGTAAATGGAATAAATGATTCCCTAACAAGCCCATGATAACCAAAGTTACACAAGTGCTGACAACATTAGGAATTAATAAAATATTCACTTGTTCTATTAATAAATCTGAATATTTAATGATTCCAACACTTACCGCACAAAAAGCACCGCCATAAAACGAATTAATAAGCTCGCGCCCTAAATAAATCAATCTAAATGAATTAATCGTGTCGTTAAACCTAAAAAGAGCAATAATAATCCCCAAATACTTCCAGGTACACGGCAGGCACATAATGAGCGATAAGATTTCCGAGATATAACATAATGTACAAAATGACCAACGAACGGGCCAATAAAAATGATTTTTGAACCATATACAACCTTTTTCAACTTTTTTTCATAATGTTTCAAAAATTATTTTACGCTCTGAATTGACCAGTTTTTTCGGTAAAATAACCAGACTTAGATCAAGAACCTTGCAAAATGATAAATCGAAAATCGCTATTTACTATTTTATTACTAATTTTTACCGCACTTTCTGCGTGCTCTAGTGAAGAAAAATACTTGTCGTGTCGTTGGCATTAGTGACGGTGATACGCTTACCTGCCTTACTAAAAATAATCGACAAATCAAAGTGCGACTAGCTGAAATTGATGCGCCAGAGAAAAACAAGCTTTTGGACAAAAATCTAAAAAAAGCGTTGTCTGATATGGTTTATCTTCGTGATGTACGTCTTTCTTTAAAAGGCCAAGATCGCTATCAACGCACATTGGCGATTGTTTATTATCAAGATAAAAATATTAATTTAGAAATGGTTAAACAAGGTATGGCATGGGCTTATAAGCAATATACTCATGATCCGATTTATCTTCAAGCGCAAGAAAATGCACAAGCCAAACGAATTGGTCTTTGGGCGGACAATAATCCAATTGAACCAAATCAATGGCGCAGACAAGAGAAAAATCAATATGGCTTTTGATTATCAAACGTTCCGTCAAGAATTTCCCTATTTCCAACGTGAAGATGCGGTTGTTTATTTAGATAACGCCGCCACCTCGTTGAAACCTCAAGTAATTGATCGCACCACCGAATTTTTATGCTTCTGCGGGTTCAGTGCATCGCAGCCAATATGATGCGGCACAAACAGAGCAATATGAACAGGCTCGTCACAGGTTAAAGAATGGGTTAATGCAGAAGATAAACGCGCTGTTATTTTGGACTTCTGGTACCACTCACGCAATTAACTTAGTGGCAAAATGGATTACTACCACAATTAAAACGCAGAAGATGAAATTCTGATTAGCCAAGCAGATCATCATGCTAATTTTGTTACTTGGCACGAAACAGCGAAAAAGTGCGGTGCAAAAATTCGAGTTTTACCGATTTTTAGATAATTGGCTAATTGATGAAAATGCGCTTATTTCTGCCCTTTCTGAAAAAACAAAACTCGTTGCGCTGAATTTTGTTTCAAATGTCACTGGCACAGAACAGCCGATTAAACGCCTTATTCAACTTATTAGAAAACATAGTCATGCGTTGGTTTTTAGTGGATGCTGCACAAGCGATTAGTCATATTAAAATCGATTTACAAGATTTAGATGCAGATTTCCTCGCATTTTCTGCCCATAAAATTTATGGCCCAAATGGGCTTGGCGTTTTAACAGGAAAATTAACCGCACTTTCTCAACTTCAACCGCTCTTTTTCGGCGGAAAAATGGTTGATCGTGTATCAAATGATCGAATTACTTTTTGCCGAATTGCCTTATCGTTTAGAAGCTGGCACACCCAATATTGCTGGAGTTATTGGCTTTAATGCCATACTGAATTGGCTACAAAAATGGGATTTTACCGCAGCAGAACAGCACGCTATATCTTTGTCTGAATCCGTCAAAGTGCGGTTAAAATATTACGAGAGTGCCGATTATTCAATTCCCTCAACCAAGCACCGTTGTTTGCTTTGTATTTGAGGGCATTGACTGTTCCGATCTTTCAACGCTCTTAAGCGAACAAAATATTGCACTTCGTGTGGGCGAACATTGTGCCCAGCCTTATTTGTCTCGCTTAGGCGAACGCACCTACATTACGCCTGTCTTTTGCCCCTTATAATACGCAGGAAGATGTAGAGGCATTTTTTACCACCTTAGACAAAGCACTGGATTTATTACAATGATAGAACAATTAAGACAAGCTAAAAATTGGGAAGAACGCTATCGCCTGATTATTCAAGCTGGCAAAATTTATCTCGCCCAAGCGATGATGAACTTGCTCAAATGCAACCCATTACTGGCTGCGAAGCACAAATGTGGTTTCAAATTATTCCTAAAAATGACCGCACTTTTTCAATTCAATGGATTTAGCGAAGCCAGAATTATGAATAGCTTGCTTTTGGATTTTACTCAATCAAATCAATGGTAAAACAGCGGATGAATTAAATACATTTTGATATTACTGTATTTTTTTAGCGAACTCGACATTTCACAACGGTTAAGCGAAACACGTTTAAACGGCTTAAACCAAATCGGACAGCAATTAAAAATTTATGTATTTAATCGAAACCTATTTTCGCCTAACTACCCTTAGAAAAATAATATTGAATCACAAAGCCGTTTACTTAATACCGTGATCAATCAATGGCGGTATAACGGACAGATTATCGGACGTGAAATTCCTTTATATTTAGCGGAAGAAGATGGCACACAAGGCTTTTGCTATGCGTGTCATTTGCCCTGAGCAAGATAGTCTTTTCCCGCAAAAATAATAACGCGAAGTAAATCGAGCATTACAAGAAGCAGAAAAGTGCGGTGTAATTTTTGATGGTTTTTCAACTGTGGGCGATGATTTTCAATTCAGATCAAACAGCAGAAAATTCCTCGCCAGATTGGCAAGTGCTTTATACAACCCATTTTACAAAGTTGCTCGCCAATTCACAGCGGAGAAAATTTCGCGCCTATCCCTTTGTATAAACAGTTGAAAAATCAACCGCACTTAAGCCAAGATCTCATTAAATGGCAAGAAAATTGGCAAGCCTGCGATCAACTACAAATGAATGGTGCGGTATTAGAACAACAATCTTTGGCAGAAATTTCGGATCATCAAAGCACACTTTCAAAACATGGGCACTATTTAGCCCAAGAAATCGAACAAGAAACGGGCATACCGACTTACTATTATTTATATCGTGTAGGGTGGGCAATCTTTAGAATCTGAAAAATCCCGTTGCTGCCCTTCTTGTGGCGCAAACTGGGCGTTAAAAGACGCGATTTTTGATACCTTTTCATTTTAAATGCGATACCTGTCGATTAGTTTCGAATCTATCGTGGAATTTTTTTATAATTAATTTATAAAGTGTCGAAATTTGCAAAACTCGAACATAATCGGAGAAAAAGATGAATTACCAAGACAACAGCTTAAAAATCCTTAAAAACTCGGTCAAAAACAGAATATGGCTCTCAATATGATCGTACTTTATTACAGCCAGTGCACGCGCGTTAAACCGTGATGGATTGGGCATTACTCAAAACCAACCATTTACTATCGGCGCCGATATTTGGACGGCTTATGAAATCTCTTGGCTCAACGAAAAGGCTTACCGCAAGTAGCTATCGCAGACATTTATCTGGATTATCAAAGCCAAAATTTGATTGAGTCAAAAAGTTTTTAAACTTTATTTAAATAGCTTCAACCAAAGCAAATTTGCAGATTTCAATGCCGTTCAACAAACCATGCAACGCGATTTAATCAAATGTGCGCAAGGCGATGTAAAAAGTGCGGTTAAATCCAGTGGCAGTTTATGGTTCTCAAAAATTGATCACTTACAAGGCGATTGTGATTGATGAACAAGATATTGAAATTACCAGCTACGAATTTAACGCTGATTGGCTGAAAGATTGCGTATCTGATGAAATTGTCGAAGAAAAATTAGTCAGTCATTTGTTGAAATCTAACTGCCTCATTACCAATCAGCCAGACTGGGGCACCTTGCATATTCATTATGTTGGTAACAAAAATCGATCACGAAAAATTATTGGGTTACGTTGTATCGTTCCGTCAACACAATGAATTCCACGAGCAATGTGTCGAGCGTATTTTCTGCGATTTAATGCACTATGCCAAACCAGAAAAAAACTCACTGTTTACGCACGCTATACTCGTCGTGGTGGATTAGACATCAACCCATTCCGTTCTAATTTTGAGAACTTACCTGAAAATTTAAGATTGGCTAGACAGTAAAGAAAAATGCGGTGAGATTTCACCGCATCTACATTTAGATTACAAATAAGACTTATAGAATTTTTATAAGAAAGGCAATTAAGTTATGCGGATTGCGTGATTAACCTTTGTGGACGAATAATATTCCCATCGATCAATGCCACGCCCTAGAATAAATTCTCCGCTGAAAATAACCGCACTTGACCGCTTAATTGCAGGTCATTAGCAAATTTCACTCGCTGACCAAAACCAATGGCTTTACTCTGCTCTACATCTAAATGCAAAGCGGGCAATTTACTTACTGCAGTATCGGTTGGCAATAATAGACGATCCAATTCACTTAATGGAAAACTTTCAGCAAGTAGTTGTAACTCATCAATTGGCATCATTTCCGCTACAGGGGTAATCCGCTACGGCTGTACGGCGTAACATTGTCACATGCGCGCCACAACCTAGCACTTCACCCAAATCATCGACTAAGGTGCGAATATAAGTGCCTTTTGAACAATGCACTTCTAAGGTTAAATAAGGTGCGTGATATTCAATAAAATTGAGTTCAAAAAAATCGTAATTGGGCGCGCCTCACGCTCAACTGTAATACCTTGTCGTGCATATTCATAAAGCGGTTTACCGTTATGTTTTTAGTGCGGAAAACATGGTTGGCACTTGCAAAAATATCACCACGAAATTGTTCAAGTGCGGTCAAAATTTGCTGAGTTTCAATATGAACTTCACGCGTTTCACGACTTGCCCTTCCGCATCGGAAGTATCGGTACGTTCGCCTAATTTTTGCCGTAACAAGATAACGCTTATCGGCATCAAGCAAAAATTGTGAAAACTTAGTTGCTTCACCCAAGCAAATCGGCAACATCCCCGTTGCCAACGGATCGAGCGCGCCAGTATGCCCGGCTTTGTTCGCTTGAAATAAACGCTTTACCTTTTGCATGATGTCATTTGATGACATGCCTTGTAGTTTATCCAACAAAAACACCCCATCAACATCACGCCAGCGTTTACGAGGTCTAGACATTAGTTGCTTTCCTCAACGTGTTTTTCTCATCTTCACGCACAACATTTGTCACAAGATTTGACATACGCATCCCTTCCACTAAGGATTGATCGTAAATAAAGCGAATCTCTGGCACGATACGTAAAACGCATCGCTTTGCCTAGCAATGAACGAATATAAGGTGATGCTTTTTCAGCCTTTCATGCCTTGCTCAATTGCCGTTTCATCGTGATCAAATAAAAAGTCACGAAGATTTTTGCGTAAGATAAATCACTCGACACTTCCACATCAGAAACGGTCACCATCCCAATACGGGGATCTTTCACTTCGCGTTGTAAAATGACTGCTATTTCTTTTTGTATTTCTTGAGCGACGCGATCGCTACGTTTAAATTCTCTTGCCATAGTTATTCCTTATTTATAAAAGCGCCTCATTCTACTGGAAATCATTGAATTTAGCACGTAAAAATCCCTTTCAGCATGATGCTGTTTGTAAAGAAATTGAATATAACCATAAGAGATACTTTTTATCGAAAATAAGATTATTTCATAAAGCGGATACAAAAAGAGCGGTTAAAAACCAAATAATTTTTAACCGCCCTTTGATTTGTTAAAGATTAGATTGAACGTTTAACTTCAACTACTTCAAACACCTCGATTTGGTCGCCGACTTTTACATCATTGTAGTTTTTCACGCCGATACCACATTCCATACCGTTACGAACTTCAGATACGTCGTCTTTGAAACGGCGAAGAGATTCTAATTCCCTTCAAAGATAACGACGTTGTCACGTAATACACGGATTGGGTTGTTACGTTTCACTACACCCTCGGTCACCATACAACCTGCTATTGCACCAAATTTTTGGATGACGGAATACATCACGAACTTCAGCTAAGCCAATAATTTCTTGTTTAAATTCAGGCTCTAACATACCGCTCATTGCTGCTTTTAATTTCATTCAACAATTCATAGATGATTGAGTAGTAACGTAAATCAATATTTTTCCGCTTCAATGACACGACGTGCAGATGCATCAGCACGAACGTTAAAAAGCCAACAATGATAGCATTAGATGCTGCAGCTAAAAGTTGCATCAGTTTCAGTAATACCACCTACACCCAGAACCCACCACTTTAACTTTTACTTCATTGGTAGAAAGGTCATTTAACGCTTGAACAATCGCTTCCACAGAGCCTTGTACGTCCGCTTTCACAATGACGTTCAATTCAGCCACATCGCCTTCAGACATATTGTTAAACATATTTTTCAAGTTTCGCTTTTTGCTGACGAGCTAATTTCACTTCACGGAATTTACCTTGACGATATAACGCCACTTCACGTGCTTTTTCTCATCACGTACAACGGTTGCTTCATCACCCGCTGCTGCTGGCACACCTGAAAGACCTAATAATTCAACTGGAATTGAAGGACCTGCTTCATCCACTTCTTTTCCGTTTTCATCACGCATTGCACGCACACGGCCGTATTCAAAACCACAAAGTACGATGTCACCTTTACGTAGTGTACCTGATTGAACCAAGATAGTTGCCACAGGGCCACGACCTTTATCCAAGTAAGATTCAATGACTACACCACTTGCCATGCCGTCTTTTACAGCGGTCAATTCAAGTACTTCAGATTGAAGTAAGATTGCATCTAATAACTCATCAACCCCTGTACCTTTCTTCGCAGATACTGGAACGAATTGCACATCACCACCGAATTTTTTTCAGAAATTACATCATGTTGTAATAATTCTTGCTCAACACGGTCTGGATTTGCTTCTGGTTTATCGATTTTATTTACTGCAACCACTAAAGGTGCACCCGCTGCTTTTGCGTGTTGAATCGCTTCGATAGTTTGAGGCATCACACCATCATCGGCAGCAACAACAAGAACAACGATATCTGTTGCTTTTGCACCACGTGCACGCATAGAAGTAAACGCAGCGTGTCCTGGAGTATCCAAGAAGGTGATCATTTTGCCATCATCCATTTCTACGTGATACGCACCGATATGTTGGGTAATACCACCCGCTTCGCCTGCTGCCACTTTCGCTTTACGAATATAGTCAAGTAAAGAGGTTTTACCATGGTCAACGTGACCCATGATGGTTACAACTGGCGCACGCGTTACTTTTTCTGCGTTTACATCGCGATCGCCTAATCACTGCTTCTTCAAGCTCATTTTTCGTTGCGAAGAATCACTTTATGACCAAGTTCTTCTGCTACTAATTGAGCGGTTTTCTTGATCGATAACTTGGTTGATAGTAACCATTTCGCCCATCTTCATCATTGTTTTGATGATTTCAGTCGCTTTTTACAGCCATCTTGTTCGCTAATTCAGCAACGGTGATGGTTTCACCAATGACAACATCCGCTTTTACAGCTTGAACTGGTTTAGTAAAAGGCTTGTTGAAGTGCGGCACCTTTTTGCCATTTTTACCTTTACCAAACTTAACGTCTTTTTTTGATTTTTTTACGATTAGATTCGCGCTCGTTTTTCGAGTTTTTGCTATTTTTCATCGTCGCGACCGCCTTTTTCGCTTTCGCTACTTTTATTTTTGCCACGACCACGATTTTCGTTACGGCGATCTTCTTCATCTTCTGCTTCAAGTGCATATCTTGAACTTAAGTTGTAATCAGAATAGTCTTCTGAAGAAGATTCATTGTCTGAATCATCTGCTTCTGCATAACGTTTCGCTTCTTCTGCTGCACGGCGAGCTTGTTCTTCTGCTTTTTTGACGAGCTAATTCTTCAGCTTTACGACGAAGTTCAGCTTCTTCTGCTTTTACGTTTCTCTTTCTCAGGATCAACAGATTTAGCTTTTAGAATCTACCGCACTTTTTGCTGGCTTAGCTGTTTCGGCTTTTCTCTTTTTCAGCTTTTGCTTTTTCATCAGCTTCTTTCTTAGCTGCTGCTTTTTCAGCTCTAAACGAGCTTTTTCTTCTGCCGCTTTTTGTTCAGCAATTTTAGCTTCCGCTTCTTGCTGTGCTTTTTAATTTTTGCTTCTTCTTGTTGAGCAATATCAGTTTTTACCGTCCGTTTTTACGTACTTCTACTTGCACTTCTTTGCTTTTACCACCAGTTGTAGTGCTGCTCACTGTTGTTTTTGTTCTGCGTTGAATACTTAATTTTTTGGCGCATCAGCCTTAATATCTTCAGTCATTACTACTCTCCCCTATTCTTCGCCAAACCAACAGATATTGCGTGCAGCCATAATTAAATCTGCTGCCTGTTCTGCTGTTAATTCTTCAATATCTGCTAAATCATCTACACCCTGTTCGGCGAGTTCTTCGAGAGTAGTAATTTGTTTTTCAGCTAATTTGAATGCTACATGGCGATTCATACCATCTAAATTCAATAAGCGATCTTTCAATATTTGCTTTTTCAATGCTTCTTCTTCAGCTACTGCTGCGGCTGTAATCGCATTTTTAGCTCGAGTTTGAAGCTCTTCTACAAGATCTTCATCTTCTAAACCATCAAATTGCTGTCAATTCATTCATTGGCACATAAGCAATTTCTTCTAAACTTGTGAAGCCCTTCTTCTACAAGGATTTGAGCAAATTCTTCATCAAGTTCTAATGCATTCATAAACAAGTTTTAAAAACTTTGTTATCTTCTGCTTGATGTTTTGCATTTAACTCATCAGTAGTCATTACGTTTAGTGTCCAACCTGTTAATTGTGTTTGCTAAACGCACATTTTGGCCATTACGACCAATTGCTTGCGCAAGGTTAGCTGCTTCAACAGCAATATCCATAGAATGGTTATCTTCATCAACAATGATAGAAGACACATCAGCTGGTGCCATTGCATTGATCACAAATTGTGCTGGATTATCATCCCAAAGCACGATATCTACGCGCTCACCACCAAGTTCATTGGTAATGGCTTGAACACGCGCACCACGCATACCCACGCAGCACCAACTGGATCAATTTCGCTTTATCGTTTGATTTCACTGCAATTTTAGCGCGAGAGCCAGGATCACGAGCCGCACCACGAATTTCAATCATTTCCTCGCCAATTTCAGGCACTTCAATACGGAATAATTCGATCAACATTTCTGGTTTAGAACGTGTCATAAATAATTGTGCAGTTTTACCTTCAGGATTTACTTTATAAAGCACACCACGAACACGGTCACCTGGTCGGAAATTTTCACGTGGCAACATGTCTTCACGAGCAATCATCGCTTCGGCTTTATTGCCAAGATCTAAGATGATGCTGTCACGACTTACTTTTTCACCGTACCCGTTACAATTTTTGCCTTCTTCAGCACGGAACTGTTCTACAACTTTTGCACGCTCAGCTTCACGGATTTTTGGTGCTAATTACTTGGCGTACAGTTTGCATTGCAATACGGTCAAATGCGATAGATTCGATTTGATCTTTCTACATAATCGCCAATTTGAAGATTTGGATCTTCAAATTGTGCCGCTTCTAAAGTGATTTCTTTCGTTGGCACTTTGACTTCGTCAACGATTAACCAACGACGGAAAGTATCAAAATCCCCTGTTTTTTGGGTTGATTGATACTCGAATATCTGTTTCGTATTCATATTTTTCTTAGAAAGCGCAATTGCACTTTCTAACGCTTCAAAAATTTTCTCACGTGGTAATAACTTTTCATTGGATACGGCTTCTGCCGCCAGTAAAATCTCTTTACTCATTTTTCTTTTTGCTCCTTTTTAAAATTTTTGCAACAACATTCGCTTTTTGAATGTTACCAAAGACTAAAACTTGTTCCCTGTCCATCAACGATTAAAATAACCATATCGTTTTCAATACGCTCTAACTACCTTGCCATTTACGGCGTTCCATCACGGAATTCGTAAATGCACTGGAGATATCTTGCCCAATATAGCGTTCAAATTGCGGTAAGGTAAATAGTGGACGATCTAAACCTGGTGACGACACTTCTAGATTGTATTTATCCGCAATTGGATCTTCCACGTCTAAAAATTGCGCTCACTTGACGACTTACATCAGCACAATCATCGACAGTTACGCCACCTTCTTTTATCACAAATAAACGCACAGTCATAAAACGACCTGCGCGTTGACATTCAATGCCCCAAAGTTCACAACCCAAATCCTCTACTGCGTCTTGTAGCATTTCTTGTAAATTTTGTTCTAATGTAGCCAATTTCTACTCCTATACTGTAGTGTCAGTTTTTAGTCAAAAATTACTTCTTTTTGATTAATCTAAAAACTTCTACAAAAATTTTAGGCATAAAAAGGGTTAGGTTCACAGGAACCTAAGCCCAGTTTTTATTAAATTTCTTATAGAAAAACCCCAAAACTGGGGTTCTTTTACTGAACTTATTATTGGTTGCGGGGGCGGATTTGAACCGACGGCCTTCGGGTTTATGAGCCCGACGAGCTACCAGCTGCTCCACCCCGCGTCTGAAATATAGGGTACATTATAGTGATAAAAATTTAAAATGCAAGAAGTTTTTACAAGTTCCTTAAAAACTTTACTAAAAACTTACCGCACTTTTCATCATCACTAGAATCGAATACCAGAGCCAATCCCTAGTCCTAATCCAACGCCGTTGCTTCCGCCGCCAGCACTGACGCCACCACCTACAGTACAAGCAGCTAATATGCTTGATAATACAATAATAAAAAGTGTTTTCTTCATCATTTTTCCTTTGTAAATAAAATTTCAAATAAGCGATAAACTGCAATTAGATCTTTCTTTGCAAAGAGGCTTAAAAGGCAATAAAAGATAATAAACCCAGCGAAAACGCTGCAAAAAAATACGATCATATTCTGCCAATTTTTCTACTCTACAATGAGCTTGATAATACAATACCACTTTTTGAATAAAATCGTCTGAAATATCTTCTTCTCGACATAAACTATCAAAGAAAAATAGCATATCTCGAACGATTAACCAATTTTGATTTTGACTACTTGAACGAGATTCAAAATCAAGAAAAGTAACTTTTCCCTTATCCCAAGTAATATCTCGAATAGCAGGACGACCATGCACCAGATTTTTAGTATGTAAATCAATCAAAGCGAGACAAGCGTCATAAATAATCGAAAATTTTTGCTGATCATCTATCTTCTTATCACATAGCCATTGTGATACAGTGGCTCCCTGCATCTTCCAAAAACAAAAATCCTCATCATGATAAGAGACTATTGGAACAGGTGCATTTTTCAGCAAGATTTAACAAAGTTTGTAGTTCATTTTTAAAAAGATTGCTTCGGATACGGTTTCAATAATAACCAAATACCTTTCAATTTTTCAGGTTGTTTCAACCAAAAATTTCTTGCCTTCATATTGAAAAAGGATAAATTCTTTCATCACGATGTGCTATAACTAATTGGTTAACATATTCTTTTAAATTCAGGGCTCATTACTACATCACTCCATGGCTATTTGTGGTATATTTATCCACTATTTTTATTTTTGCTTTTTAACTTAACTAAAAATTAAATATGAAAAATTAAATTATTATTTCTTACGTTAACGTCTATTTTAACTTTAACGGTATCCCCTAATATATCGGCTTCACCTTTTTCAATAACTGAATATCAAATTAATCAATATCTACAAGAGAAAGGCGCTATTGCGGATAAATTTGGCTTACCAGGATTATTTTTTCTTGATTATCAAGTAAGAAATTTGAGTACCCAAATTGGGCAAACTAATGATAAACGTGTGAAATGAGCGGTACTTTAGAGGGTTTATTTCAATTTGGCAATAAAAAATTGCCAGGAAAATTAAATCTGACCTTCGATACAATTCCTTATTATAATCCCGAAGAAGGCGCGGTTTACTTAAAGAAAATGCGTATTTTACGTTGGTCAGGAGAACCACAGCAATATATGCAACAAATGCAAACAATCATGCCTTTTTTAAATGAAAATGTCGCTAAATTACTGGAACATATTCCTGTTTATACATTAGATAAAAACAATATGCGTGATGTGCTTATAAAAAAATTTTGCTAAAGAAATTCGTATAGAAAAAGGACAACTTTCCTTAGAGACTAGCATGTTCCAATGACCTTTATATGATGTAATTGAACGTTGCTTATTGATAGAAGGATAAAAAGTGCAGTGAAAATCTAAGAAAAATTTTCACTCGCACTTTTGTATGAATTAATAAAGAAAAATTAAAATGCTGAGGTATCTTGGAATAATCCAACTTTTTAAAATCTGTTGCTGTATAAATAACGCGGCCATCTACTTCAACTTCACCATCAGCCATTCCCATAACTAGTTTACGGTTAATAACTCGTTTCATATGGATTCGATACACCACTTTTTAGCCGTCGGCAAAAATTTTGCCCCTGTGAATTTTACTTCGCCAACCCCTAATGCTCGCCCTTTTCCTTTGCCACCAATCCAGCCTAAATAAAACCCAACAAGCTGCCACATAGCATCCAATCCTAAACAACCAGGCATCACTGGGATCGCCAATGAAATGACAACCAAAGAACGGCAATTCAGGTTTAATATCAAGTTCAGCTTCAATATACCCTTTGCTAAAAGCACCTGTATCCTCATTCATTTCAATAATGCGATCCATCATCAACATGGTCGGAGCGGGTAATTGCGGCCTTCTTTGCCAAATAATTCGCCACGACCTGACGCGAGCAAATCATCATAAGAATAGCTACTATTAGGTGTACAAGTGTTTTGCATTTTTAGGTTCCTTTATATATGATAAATTCAGTTTTAAACTGATATAAAAACATTCTAAAGAGAACATAACAAAGTGTAAATAGCTAACACTTGTTCGCAAAAACTTGTCGGAGCAGTCACTTTGATATATTATAGAAAAAAAGAAAAAGCGAACAAATGTTCGCTTTTATCTATTAAGACGGAAAAATTCCAAAAACCTTTTCTTTTCTGAATCAGCTCTCCCCTCAATTCGACGTTGAATGAGACGAGATAAAGGCTCATTTTTCTGTATAATCTTTGTTTTCATCTAGCAAATCACGATTAAATAATAATTCGCAAGCTTGATAAATATCTTCTACGGATAAATAAAAATTCACCATTTTTACCGCACTTTTCACTTCATCAGACAAACTCAGTTGCTGAATAGTCGTCATTGGGATGATGACACCTTGTTTTCCAGTCAAACCACGACGTTGGCAAATAGTAAAAAGCCTTCAATCTTATCGTTTACACCACCAACAGAATGAACAAGTCCAAATTGATCAATCGATCCTGTAATTGCGATATTTTTGAGGCAAAGGCAAATCGGACAAAGCGCTTGCTAGCACACAGAAAAATCGCCAAAGATGCACTATCACCATCAATTTCACCATAAGACTGTTCAAACACTAATGAGGCAGAAAATGGTAATTGCGATGGCAAATCTAATATATTGGAAAGGCAAGCTTGCGCAATCATCATGCCTTTACCATGAATATTTCCAGCTGAGTTCATTTTTTCTTTCAACGTCGATCACTTCCCCTTCACCGAATTGTACAATACAACTAATCCGCGAAGGTTCACCCGAAACATACGGGCGTACCAGGATATTCAATTACTGAAAAGGCCATTAATTTGCCCAACAATTTCGCCCTTGAGTTTCGACATAAACTTGCTCATTTAAAAATATCGGCATAAGTTTGTTCTTTTAGGAAACCATATTGCGCCAATTTTTTTGTTGAAAAATATCCTCAAAAATCCTCCGCACTTAATGCTGTTTTTCTGCAAAAGTTGAGGCATCTTGTAATATTTCTTTTAATTTTAGAGGAGATGCATTAATTAAAAAGCGATCTTCACTTTCACGAACTAATAATTGATAGAGTTTATTTAACGCCGAAAAATCTAGCTCAATATTTTTGCTCTTGAGCCATTTGTTGTACATAACCCGACCCACGTTTTTTTGTTCCTCCACTTCAGCCACAGAAACATAGCTTTCAATTTCAGCATAATCAGCAAAAGAATAAAGGTTTTCTTCTAGCTCAGCCAAAGTGGCTAATTCGGTACGATTACCAAGTACAATCACTTTTTAAGTTCAGCGCATAGCTTGGTATATCACAAGGTAAATTTTTAAATGGATGGGCTGAATACCAATCAAAAGTTTGAGTTTGCAGAATTTGTTTTAATCGCCCCCACTAAATCAAATTGAGATAACAATGTTGCCGCACTTAAAATCAAGACTCCGCCATTAGCTTTATGTACTAATCCTGGCACTAATTGAATATCTTGTGAACTTGGATGAATCCGAAAACTACCAAAAAGCTGGAATTGATCGCAATACAATACGCTTAACACCTCACCTTGACTGGCAAAAATTATCATCTAAAAGATTTTGCTGGCTCAGTATAAACATGAGGAAAAGAAAAAAAGAGTCGCCCTGCTCTATCACATAATTTACACCGAAAATTGACCGCACTTTATGATGGTTTTGCGATATAAAGTTTTGTAATAACTCCGTATATTCAACTGGCTCACCTACTTTCATCATCAATAAGGAACGCGTTGGATGGCGTAAAAATAAATCGATAGCCTGTGTGGCATTCGGTTGTAATGCCCAGAAATCCACTGGTTCTAAAGGAAAATCTTGAATTGCCAAATCAGGTTGCAATGCCTGCCAATTTAAAGATTGCTCAATAGCTTGTTGTTGAGAAAATAATGAAGTCACGGCTGGTCTCTTTTCTAGAAAAATTGGTCACATTATCGCATATTTAGTAGCCTTGTGAAAATCCACTAGAAAATCGGCATAAAAACACATATATTAATGCAGTTACCACGTCACTCAATGATAAAAAATGAAATACCAAAAAAACTCGAAAATCAAAGAAGCAAATTGGAAATGGATTTACCTAATTCGTAAATATCGCGAAGGGAGAAAATATTACTCGTTATGAAGAACGAAGTTTACAAGAGCCAAAAGCGCAAGAATTATTAGAATCCCAAAATTATCCAGAAAAATTGAAGAATGGATTAAGAATCATCTTTCTCCAGCCTTACCAATTAAAGCTTGATCAAGCCATTCGTGCACGCCGTAAACGCTTTTTAATGGAGAAAAACAACATACAAAGAAAAATCCATTGATTTGGAATATGCGGTTTGGCTACGTCTTTCTAAATATTCTCGCAAAATGAAAATGACACTTTCAGAAACAATTACGTATATGATTGATGAAAAGAGAAAGCAAAGCACAATTTGAAAAATCAAATGGCAGCAATGAAAAACTAGTTTAAAGAATTTATTAAAATAAAAAAAGACAAAGCTGCAATTCTTGTCTTTTTGAGTTAGGACTAATAGAGAAAAATTTAGAATATTCGCATTACTCTTGATTATCCACAAGTGGAATTATTTTTCGTGGCATGAGATCCTTTGTCTCCGTGGATAACTTCAAATTGCACCTTTTGACTCTGCTTTTAATGAACGGTAACCGTCCATTTCAATCACTGAATAATGTGCAAAAATATCGGCATCCACGCCTTCTGCGGAAATGAAACCAAATCCTTTTTGCATTATTGAACCATTTCACAACACCAATTTCCATAAAAAGACCTCTCTAGGCTTCGCCTACTAAAACAATAAATCAATAAGACTATCGCCTTATCACCTCGTATGGACGTTATATTCAAATATTTTTATCGGTTATGCAATGAGCAATATTCAAAAATGATAAGTAGAATCACAAAAAAATTTAATTTTTCTGGAGTTTTTTATCATTTTTATGAATTTCTCGTAGTGCTTTCGCCACTATTTGAATCGCTTCTCCGCTACTAATCCCTTTTGCCATAAGTTCTTGAATTTGTTCAACTGCTTTTTGTTGCTGTTCGTGTGTTAAGTTAATATCAAACATTTTTCCCATCCCAAATTGATTCATTAATTGATGCCATTGTTCATCTAAACCTGCTATAATTGTTATTTTGCTCTTTCGTTATTGGATGAATAAAAGACAAACTATTAGAATGTAAAAATAACCGAGAACAGCCAAGATGCAACATTAACGCACGATTTTTGATGCAAATCACCATATTGCGTATCCCCTAAAATTGGGTGAAAAATATGTTTCATATGACGACGTAATTGGTGTTTTTCTACCTGTATGAGGGATTAATTTAACTAAAGAATAACGCGTCGTTTGATAACGCCCAACTGGATAAGGCATTTCGACTATTTTTAATCCTTCATAATCAGTAACGGCTTCTTGAGGGCTCTTTATCTTCTTGAGAAAATTTATCTGCGATTTTTATCCAATTGGATTTTTTAGTGGATAATCTATCCGCTCTTTTTCCTGTAGATACCCACGGACTACAGCCAAAATAAGATTTCTGAACGCACTTTTGTTCAAACTGTTCACACATTAGGTTCGCAATTTCACTGCTCAATGCAAATAACAACACACCAGATGTCGGTCGATCTAAACGATGAATAGGAAATACATGTTGGCCAATTTGATCTCGCAAAGGTTTGCATTACAAATTGAGTTTCATGAGGATCTAACCAACTGCGATGAACCAACATACCAGCGGGCTTATTCACCGCAACGAGAAACTCATCTTGATATAAAATTTCTAACATTCGTTCTTGTTCAGAAAGTTCTTCTAAAAGCAACTAAAAGGAGTTAATAGTTGTTGTAACTCATCAAATTCCTTCATTGCTTCTTCAATATAAGGAGAAATAGCAATTTTATTTGGTAAAAAGCAGAACCGCTTTCTAACAATGCCTGCATGCGTGGAATAAATATCCACTGTAGCCATTCTTCGGCAGACATCGTATCAATTGAAAAAGGCTCCTCACTTAAAAAGGCCTCTGCAGCAGGGGCATTGTTTGCCATAAATTAAGCTGCTGCATGGTAATTTGAAGCTGTTCAAGATGGTGTTTAGTTTGATTACGCATATTTTTATATCCTAATTAATGAATGTTTTTGCAAATACACGCACATTTGAAAAACCATTTTCTTTTCAAATATAAAGGCTTGTAATTTGCTCATTACACCACGTTCACAATACAACACGTAATTTTACTTTGATCAAGGCTACCAAATTGAGAAGAAAGTTTGTAGAACGGCATTTGAATGACTTCATGTGTATCTGATTCAAATGGATTTTTCATCAGTTTCTTCTGGGCTACAGAATATCCAAAATCACTTCATTTTTCACCTAATACAGAAATTGCCTCAACTTCTACGACTTCTTTTCTGTTTCCTCTGCGATCTGGCGAATATCTAAATATTTTCGCATTTTGTACCGCACTTTCAAGAATCTCAAAAATTAAAATGCCCCTTCTTCTTCAAGAATCTTTTTCACGAACAGCTTTGATCGTAGGATTTTTGAAATCACGCCCACAAAATTCAGGCATAGATTTTTGCAATATCGTCAGTGCCAATTTCTTTCGCCATCGCGATAATTTGTTCTTTATCGTGCGTAATTAACGGGCGTAATACTAAGGCATCAGCGGCTTCATCAATCAAGCGTAAATTGGTTAAAGTTTGGCTAGATACTTGTCCCTAATGCCTCCCCTGTCACAATCGCTTCAATATTAAAACGTTGAGCGACTTTTACTTGCTGCTCTCACCATCATACGTTTTAATACAACTCCCATTTGGCCGTTATCGACTCTCTCAAAAATCTCACCGACAACCCCCTCAAAGTTAATCGCAATAAAGCGTACTTTATGTGAAGAGCTATAGCGTTGCCAAATATGATAAGCCATTTGTTTTAACGCCAATTTCATGGGCTGCGCCGCCAAGATTAAAGAAACAATAATGAACTCGAGGAACCACGACGAATCAACATGTAACTCGATACGCCAGAATCAAATCCTCCCAGAAATCAAAGAAAGCACATCCTCTTGCGTCCCAATTGGATAACCGCCAATCCCTGCGTGACGTGCTTTTAACTAACATCATTTTGTCATCTTCAATATCAATACGAACAGTCACATCTGGATTTTTCAACCGCACTTTTGCACTTTCAATATGTTGATTTAATCCACCGCCGATATAGCGTTCTGCTTCAATTGAACTAAATTTATGTTTTACCCTTACGTTTTTACTCGAACGCAAAAAGGTTTTGCCTTGAAGTTGTTGTGCGACATCAGCAAGCGTCAATTCAAAAATATGATGTAAATCGGTAAACGGTTTTTCTTCAACTTCTAAAAATGATGAATACCTGGAATACGTTGTAACAAGGCGCTTAATTCTTCACGATTTTTCTTCATTTTTGACCGCACTTCAATGTAATCCCAGTGACGTACAACTGCGGTTTCTTCATCATATTTCTGTAATATATTGCGGATATTAGAGGTCAAAATTTTTGCAAAAACGTTTACGCACAGTTTCACTTTTTAATCATAATTTTCAGGGAAAAAGTTTAACGATAAATTTTCATATAAATAGCTTTAGGGTATTTCTGGGTATTTAAAAGTGGCGAGTATTTTACGCAAAGATAGTTAAAAGTCCACTGATCCTAGCTTGAAATAAATTTTTTTAACAACTCAAGTAAAAATACAGTACAATGGCAAGCAATTTTTACCGTGAAAAGGATAATTCCATGGCGCGTAAACCCGCATCTTCACAAGATTTTTGAAACAACGTTAGCGCAGTTAGAAAATATTGTTATACATTTTAGAAAAATGGCGATCTACCGTTAGAAGAAGCGTTAAAAGAATTTGAACAAGGTGTGCAACTCGCTAAGTTAGGACAAGAACGTTTTACAACAAGCAGAACAACGTATTCAGATCTTATTGCAAAAACAGAAGATGCTCCACTGAATGATTATGAAGGGAATGCTTAATGGGTAAGTTTTCTGAAGAATTACAACAGGTTCAAACTCGTATGTAATCACTTTTTTAGAAAAGCTCAATTTGAGGGCATTGAAAGTCATAATGCGCCTTTGCTTGAGGCGATGAAATACGCATTATTACTTGGTGGTAAACAGGGTTAGACCTTTTTTTAGTTTACGCAACAGGTCAAATGCTTGGCGCAGAGAAACCAAACCTTAGATTACGCCGCTGCCGCTATTGAAGCCATTCATGCCTATTCCTTAATTCACGATGATTTACCTGCAATGGATAATGACAATCTACGTCGTGGGCATCCCTACTTGTCATATCCAATTTGATGAAGCTACGGCTATTCTTGCAGGCGATGCCCTTCAAAGTTTTGCTTTTGAAATATTAACTAAAAACGCCAAATATTTCTTCTGAACAAAAACTGGCTTTAGTGCAAAATTTTAGCGCAAGGCTCTGGCGTTCAGAGGAATGTGCTTAGGGCAAAGTTTAGATCTTATTTCTGAGCATAAACAAATTAGTTTAAAGCGAATTAGAATTAATCCATCGTAACAAAACAGGCGCATTGCTGATTGCTGCATTAAAATTAGGTTTTTATTTGTTCTCCACATTTTGCCGACAAAATGTTAGAACAATCCTTAACGCAAATATGCGGAAGCCATTGGTTTAGCCTTTCAAGTTCAAGATGATATTTTTAGATATCGAGGGTGATAAGCGCAGAAGTGGCAAACAAGTCGGCGCGGATCTTGATTTAGATAAAAGTACATATCCCAAAATTACTTGGGTTAAGCGGCGCAAAACAAAAAAAGCGCAAGATCTATATCAAAAGTGCGTTTGTCTGAATTAGAAAAAAATTCCTTTTTGATACGACCGCACTTCGTGCATTAGCTGAATTTATTATTACTAGAAAAAGTTAATACCGACCGCATCAATGCTCACAAAGTGCGGTCAAAAATTATAACGTTTTAAAATGACTAACAATATGAACAATTACCCCTTATTATCTTTGATTAATTCACCAGAAGATTTGCGTCTTTTAAATAAAGATCAGCTACCACAACTCTGCCAAGAATTACGCGGTTATCTTTTAGAATCTGTTAGTCAAACTAGCGGGCATTTAGCATCAGGTTTAGGCACTGTAGAGCTAACCGTTGCACTACATTACGTATATAAAACACCGTTTGATCAGTTAATTTGGGATGTTGGACATCAAGCTTATCCACACAAAAATTTTAACGGGTCGTCGAGATCAAATGTCCACAATTCGCCAAAAAGATGGTATCCATCCTTTCCCTTGGCGTGAAGAAAGTGAATTTGACGTATTAAGCGTTGGCCACTCCTCTACTTCTATTAGTGCTGGATTAGGTATTGCTGTCGCCGCAGAACGAGAAAATGCAGGTAGAAAAACGGTATGCGTCATCGGTGATGGCGCAATTACTGCAGGAATGGCTTTTGAAGCGCTGAATCACGCAGGTTCTATCCACACTGATATGTTGGTCATTTTAAATGACAATGAAATGTCTATTTCAGAAAATGTTGGCGCGTTAAATAATCACCTCGCTCGTATTTTTCTCTGGTTCTATCTATTCGACATTACGAGATGGAAGTAAAAAAATTCTCGATAAAGTTCCACCTGTAAAAACTTTATGAAAAAAACCGAAGAACATATGAAAGGGTGATGTTCTCGCCAGAAAGTACATTATTTGAAGAACTCGGTTTTAATTATATTGGCCCAGTGGATGGGCATAACATTGACGAATTAGTGGCAACACTTACGAATATGCGTAATCTGAAAGGCCCACAATTCTTACATATAAAAAAACGAAAAAGGTAAAGGATACGAGCCCCGCAGAAAAAGATCCAATTGGTTTCCACGGCGTACCAAAATTTGACCCAATCAGTGGAGAATTGCCTAAACACAATACAGAAGCCAACTTATTCGAAAAATTTTTGGTGATTGGCTATGCGAAATGGCAGAAAAAGATTCCAAAATTATTGGTATCACACCAGCAATGCGTGAAGGGTTCTGGCATGGTGGAGTTTTCCCAACGTTTCCCAGAACAATATTTTGATGTAGCGATTGCAGAGCAACACGCCGTCACGTTTGCTACTGGACTCTGCTATTGGCGGATATAAACCCGTAGTTGCGATTTACTCGACATTTCTACAACGTGCTTACGACCAATTGATTCACGATGTTGCTATTCAAAAATCTCCCTGTATTATTTGCGATTGATCGGGCGGGCATCGTAGGCGCTGATGGTCCAACACACCAAGGGGCATTTGATCTCAGCTTTATGCGTTGCATTCCCAAATATGATCATCATGACACCAAGTGATGAAAATGAATGCCGTCAAATGCTCTATACAGGTTATCAATGTGGAAAACCTGCTGCTGTGCGCTATCCTCGTGGAAATGCCATTGGTGTTGAACTAACACCTTTAGAAATGCTTCCTATCGGTAAATCACGTTTAATTCGAGAAGGTCAAAAATTGCGATTTTTAAATTTTGGTACCCTATTTACCATCCGCTTTAGAGGGCATGCAGGAAAAACTCAATGCAACAGTTGTCGATATGCGTTTTTGTGAAACCGATTGATATTGAAATGATTAATGATGCTTGCACAAACTCACGATTATTTGGTCACATTAGAAGAAAATGCAATTCAAGGTGGAGCTGGGATCTGCTGTCGCTGAAATACTAAATTCATCTGGAAAATCAACCGCACTTTTTACAGCTTGACATGCCAGATTATTTTTATTCCACAAGCGACACAGCAAGAAGCATTGAAAAGATTTGGGATTAGATTCAAAAGGAATTGAAGAAAAATTCTCAACTTTATTGCAAAAACAGGACAATTTATAAAAAAATAAACGCGATGATAACTTCATCGTGTTTTTTCCTAATCAACAATTCTTAAATGGGAAAGCTGATTTTTGTTTTCTTTTTCTTCTCGTTTTTCTAGAGACTATCTACAGCCTCATGAAAACCTGTTGGTTGTTCAGTATCTGGCTCAGAATTAAGTTCATCGTAAACCTCTTCTGGTTCAAACATCACGCCATCACCATTTTCACGAGCATAGATCGCAAGCGCTGCGCCCATTGGGATATACAGCTCACGAGAAACACCTTTAAAGCGCGCATTAAACTGGATGAAATCATTTGTCAGTTGTAAATTGCCCGTAGCATTGGCAGACAAGTTCAATACAATCTGTCCCATCTTTTTACATATTCGATAGGAACATTTACGCCTAAGTAAGTCGCATCAACAACTAAAGTAAGGGCGTGAAAACTATTATCTACTAGCCAATCATAATAGGCGCGTAATAAATAAGGGCGCTTAGGGAAGCTGTATTCCATTACTTTATCATCCATTAAATTTTTCGGTGCAGCCTCACCTACAGACTGCAAGAATGAATCTCGACTAAATACACGATCCATATATCCCTTAATCGGTTTACTACCTGGACCTCGTAAATTCTACGCCTAAATGTTTTTAATTTCCATAACAATGGAGCAACATAGCAATCCACTAAACCAAACTCTTCATTCATGAAATAAGGCGTTTGCTGAAAAACTGGTGTAATCGCTAAAAGTTCTTCTTTTAATTGTTTGAGCGCTTCAGCTTTTTCAATTTCTGTACCATTTTCTGCTTTCTTGAGAGTTGGATACCAATCTTGTTCAATTCGTAACATCAAAAGACGATCTTTTGCTCGAGAAACTGGATACACTTGCATTAATGGTGGATGCGGAAAAACGCTCGTCAAGATATTCCACAATAATTCGTGAACTAAACAAAACAAGATCACGATCAACTAACGTAGGCACCGTAGCATACGGATTTAATTCCATTAAATCTTCTGGTAATGCTTGCAGATCAACTTCTTCGTTCTCATAAAGTACACCTTTTTCAGCTAAAACAATTTTTACCTGATGACAGTAAATATCATCTTTATTTGAAAAAAGGGTCATTACTGAACGTTTACTTGATGCGCTGGACATTTATTCCTCCGAAGATCCAAAAATATTCTATATTTTACAAGGGGTGTATATTCTACCACAAAGCGTAAGTCATTTGCCAAACAATTCTTTTTATTGTTTTATAATCAATAAGTTAGATAACAAAAAGCAGAATTTCTCTCTGCTTTTCTTTTTCGAAAACGAAAATAAAAATTAACGTTTTGAGTATTGTGGACGACGACGTGCTTTGTGTAAAGCCCACTTTTACGTTCAACGCGACGTGCGTCACGAGTAACGAAACCAGCTGCACGAAGTGCTGGACGTAATGTTTCATCGTATTCCATCAATGCACGAGTGATACCGTGACGGATTGCACCCGCTTGACCAGAAATACCACCACCTGTAACAGTGATGTATGAGGTCTAATTTTATCAGTTAACTCAGCCAATTCTAATGGTTGACGTACTACCATGCGCGCAGTTTCACGGCCGAAGTAAACGTCTAATTCACGTTGGTTGATAGTGATTTTTACCACTGCCGGTTTGATAAATACACGAGCTGAAGAGCTTTTTGCGGCGACCTGTGCCGTAGTTTTGATTCTCTGCCATTTTCTAAACCTCGTGATTAAATATCTAATACTTGTGGTTGTTGTGCTGCGTGTTGGTGTTCAGCACCCGCGTACACTTTCAATTTACGGAACATTGCACGGCCTAATGGACCTTTTGGCAACATACCTTTAACCGCAATTTCAATCACTGCTTCAGGACGGCGAGACGATCATTTCTTTGAAAGTCGCTTGTTTAATACCACCCTACATAGCCAGTGTGCCAGTAGTAAAGTTTATCTGTTTCTTTACGACCAGTTACTGCCACTTTGTCTGCGTTGATAACGATGATGTAATCACCTGTATCTACGTGTGGGTGTACTCAGCCTTGTGTTTACCACGAAGACGACGTGCTAATTCGGTCGCTAAACGACCTAAAGTTTTACCTGTCGCATCTACTACGTACCAGTCGCGTTTAACCGTTTCTGGTTTTTGCTACAAAAGTTTTCATTAATTAATTACCAAAGTGGTTTGATGCCAGTGCTCTTACGAGACACAACCATTGATCTTAATCGCCACCCCTTCGAGTGAGATCTCGATAAAATAATGTACGATGAGAATTCGCACATTTACAGGGTCGGTGTATTATACATATTTATTTAATTAATGCTAATTTTTTTATGCAATATTTTAGTATTTTTTTGCTGAAACCTATTTACATTAACTAAATTAATGTTTTTAATGAATTTATTAAAATTGACTCATACATAAAAGTTATTTTTATTGTTAACTCAAATATCATCATACTAGCTATAGGAATTTTTTATGAGCTACGCTAAAGAAATTGACTCGCTTAATCAGCACATCGCTGACTTCAATAAAAATTAATGTTTCTTTTGAATTTTTCCCACCTAAAAATGAAAAATGGAAACGCTTTTTATGGGATTCTATTCATCGTTTAAAAGTGTTAAAACCCAAAATTCGTTTCTGTTACTTACGGCGCAAACTCTGGCGAGCGTGACCGTACTCGGTATTGTAAAAAGCAATCAAACAAGAAACTGGCTTAGAGGGCTGCTCCGCATCTAACAGGTATTGATGCTACTCCTGAAGAATTAAAACAAATTGCTAAAAGATTACTGGGACAGTGGTATTCGTCGCATCGTTGCGTTACGCGGTGACGAACCTAAAGGATATGCTAAAAAAACCATTTTTATGCGTCAGATCTTGTGGAATTACTCCGCTCTGTCGCTGATTTTTGATATTTCTGTAGCAGCTTATCCAGAAGTTCATCCAGAAGCAAAAATCAGCACAAGCAGACTTGATTAATTTAAAACGTAAAATTGATGCAGGTGCAAATCATGTTATCACTCAATTTTTCTTTGATATTGAAAACTACCTACGTTTCCGTGATCGTTGTGCATCAATTGGTATTGATACTGAAATCGTGCCGGGTATTTTTACCTGTAACTAACTTTAAGCAATTACAAAAATGGCTTCTTTCACTAATGTGAAAAATTCCTGCATGAGCTTGTTAACGCTTATGAAGGATTAGACGATGATCAAACTACTCGTAATCTTGTAGCAGCAGCAGTGTTGCAATGGATATGGTGAAAATTTTATCTCGCGAAGGAGTGAATGACTTCCATTTCTATACACACTAAATCGTAGTGAATTAACTTATGCAATTTGTCATATGTTAGGTGTAAGACCAGAATAACTTAAAGATAAGATATCTTTCTTCCATGAAATAAGGGCGTTATTTACGCCCTTATCTAAATATAAAAAACTTTAACCGCACTTTTATTATTTGACTAACTCTGTTTGCATATACATTAATCGATCAATATCCGTCAAATAATGTCCCAATTCTTGCTCTTCTGGTTTATGCAAATAAGGAATTTTTACCTAAAAGCGGAGCATCAATATGCTCAACAAGCAAATCAACAATTTCTGCATAGTGGCTTAATAATGGATTAACTCGGTTAGCTATCCAGCCCAATAACGGCACGCCTAGCTGTTGAATCGCTTGCACAGTTAACAACGCGTGATTCACACAACCATCTTTAATACCAACTCACAAGAACCACAGGCATTTTTCGTTGAGCAATCCAATCAGCAAAACTTTTTCCTTCCGCCATTGGAGTCATTAAACCAAATGATCCCTCAACCACCACAGACTGATAATTTTGATTTAATCGAGTTAAATCATGATTAATTTTATCTAACTAATACGCGTCCTATCTTGTGTCAGCATAGGTGCGCTATGGCTAAAAGGTATAACTATTAATATCCTTGTAGGGACACATTTTCTTTGGTTGAATCCATTAATGTTAATACATCTGAATTTGATAAATTATCATAATCTGATGTATTTTTCTTCTTGCATCACAGGGTAAATACTTTCCTCACCTGCAACAAAGCAATGGGTTTATAGCCAACCACTTGCACACCTTGTCTTTTTGCAAGGCTTGAATAATCGCACGGGTTGCCGTGGTTTTTCCCACATTTGTGTCTGTCCCTGCAACAAAAAGCTACTCATTTTTCTCCCTTTAAAAAGTGCGGTGGATTTTAAAAGAATTTTTTCCTTTAAAAATTTGAGATAACGCAAATTTTTCTATTTTTTTCGTATCAAAAATAAACAATTTATTTGATCTCACTCAAGCTATTAGAATAAACCATCATCTTGTTTTGGTATTTGCAAATAAAAGCCTTGTTGTTTAATTTTTTTCCAATACCTCATTACAATCTACATTATGTAGAGGCTTGCTTCCTAGTAAATTAAACATCATCACTAATTCTGGTTTTTCCAAAGTGGCTCAGTAACACTTCTGGCACTTGAGAAAAATCCTCTCTTTTTGCGATATACAGATAGCTTCCTGGTTTCTTTTTACTTTTTATAAATTGCACATAACATATTTTGTTTTCCTAAATAAAAATCCCTATTAAATTTCTTTAACAGGGATTTTATCATTTATTAAATTGATTAAAAGCATTATTTTGCAGCTTCTTTTACTGCATCAGCTGCTTGAGTTGCTTTTTCAGAAACAGCTTCTTTAACTGCAGTCATTTTAGAAGTCGCAGCATCTTTCATTGCATCAATTTTAGAGGTTGCAGCATCTTTCATTTCGCTTACTTTAGCTGCTGCTGCATCTTTTTACTTGTTCAACTTGTGCCATTGCTGCATCTTTAACTTCAGCAGCTTTCTCTACTGCAGTGTTTTTCACTTCAGTTGAAGCTTGTTTAGCAGCATCTTTAACATCAGCTACAGTATTAGTTGCTGCGTCTTTTGCTTCAGAAACCATTGATGTTGCCGCTTGTTTAGCTGCGTCAACTTTTTTGTGCAGCTTCTTCTTTATCGAAACAACCAGTTACCGCTAAAAGCTGAACCTAAAACTAATGCTAGTGTTAATTTTTTTCATAATTTTTCTCCATAGAATAAATCTTGATTACGGCAAAGCCCTATTGCTCTGATGTGGCGTGGTTTTTGGAAATTTTATTAAAATAAAATAGCTAATATAAAAAATTTACATTCCTGATAAATACATAAGTGTAAAAAAGAGCATTAACGCATTGATATTAAATATATTTTAAAAAGTTCCATAGAAAAATTTTTATTTTTGTAAAGAAATATATATGAATATATGTTTTAGATTTAATCAATCTTATGAATTTCTCTAGATGCTTGATGCATCAATATTTCTGATTTATTACCATCCCATAATAATTGAGCAATCGTTGCAGGATAAAATGGTATTGGATTTCGTTTTTCCATACAGTTCAGCAACGATCTCTCCAACTAAAGGTAAATGAGAAATAATCAACACAGACTTAACCCCATCATGTTTCCAGCACTTCTAAATAATCAATGACGGAATGCGCATGGCCATAGGGGTTATCCCTCCCAAGTTTCAAGTTTATTTTTCTAACTCCAAATCAAACGCTTGATTAACTTGATGAAAGGTTTCTTGAGCTCTGACATAAGGGCTCACTAAAAATACGATCTCAGTGAATTAATTACTAGCGTGCTTAAATGCTGTTTTAACCATTCTCCTTGAGAAAAAAAGCTTGTTTAATACCATAAGCAGTTAAGCGACGAGCTTTATCACTATTAGCCATTACTTCAGCCTCGCCATGACGCATAATAAAATATTCATTTTGCTTTCCTAAGTATTTGATAAAAATAAACCGCACTAAATAAAGTGCGGTTACAAAAATAATGAGTTTAACTGCTTCTGCAATTTCTTCTGCACATTGTTGTGCAAGTTCAGCATCTTGGCATTCCACCATAACGCGAATTAGTGGTTCCGTACCCGATTTACGCAATAAAATACGACCTTTGCCTTCTAAACGTTTTTCAACGTCTGCGGCAACAGATTTTTACAGCGTCACTTTCAAGTGGATTATCCCCACCTGCAAAACGTGACATTGATTAACACTTGTGGGAATAATTTAACCGCACTCGCTAATTCATTTAATGATAATTTATGCTGTGCCATTGCCGCCAATACAGCTAATGATGCAACAATGCCATCACCCGTTGTATTCTTATCCGCAATGATAATATGTCCAGAATTCTCACCACCAAGCGTCCAATCATTTTTCAACCATTTTTCCAGTACATAACGGTCGCCCACGTTTGCACGTAAGAAAGGAACGCCAAGCATTTTTCAACGCAATTTCTAAGCTCATATTACTCATTAATGTGCCAACGACACCGCCTTTTAATTGACCTGAGCGCAATGCTTCACGCGCAATAATAAAAGAGAATTTGGTCGCCATCGACTTTATTTCCTAAATGATCGACCATCATAATGCGGTCACCATCGCCATCATAAGCTAAGCCAACATCAGCTTTTAGTTTCAACAACCTTTAGCTTGCAATGTAGTCACGTCAGTTGCACCACATTTTTTTCATTAATGTTCAAACCATTTGGATCCGTACCAATTTCAATGACTTCCGCACCAAGCTCTCTCAATACGTTAGGCGCAATATGGTAGGTTGCACCATTGGCACAATCTACCACGATCTTATAACCTTCCAAGCCTAAATGAGCGAGGGAATGTGCCTTTACAAAACTCAATATAGCGTCCTGCTGCATCATTAATACGACTTGCTTTACCTAATTCAGCAGATTCCACACAATCCATCGGTTGCTCTAACATCGCTTCAATGGCTTCTTCAATTTCATCAGGTAATTTAGTCCCTTTTGCTGAAAAGAATTTAATGCCATTATCATAATAAGGATTATGAGGCTGAAATCACAATACCCGCTTCAGCACGGAAAGTTCTAGTTAAATAAGCAATAGCTGGGTGTAGGCATAGAGGCCAGTAAATGCAGCAGATAACCCCGCAGCGGCTAAACCTGCTTCAAGGGCTGATTCAACATGTATCCAGAAATTCGAGTGTCTTTACCGATTAAAAACCATTTTTAGAACCTTGGGAAGCCAATACTTTTCCCGCAGCCCAACCTAATTTTTAATGCGAAATCTGGTGTGATTGGATAAGTACCCACTTTTTCCACGTACACCATCTGTTCCAAAAATATTTACGATTTTGCCATAATAAAATTCCTTTAATTTTTATCGTTATAAAATCATCAGGCATTTTCTGTTGCCTGCCAAACTTTTGGAGCACATCTGATGTTTCAGCAACATCGTGTACACGTAAAATTTTTGCACCTTTTTGCGCTGCAATCAGCGCACCTGCCACACTACCTATCACTCTCTGATTGACTGGTTTATCAAGCACTGCGCCAATCATTGATTTGCGAGATAATCCCGCTAATACTGGATAGCCCATCTGACAAAAATTCATTCAGATTTTGTAATAATTGATAATTATGCTGTACAGACTTACCAAAAGCCAAAATCCCATGTCCCAAATTAAGTTTTTCTTTTTAACACCAGCATAAAGACATTCATTGGTACGTTTCTGTAAAAAGCGAATACATCTTGTACGACATTATCATAATGAGGATTTGCCTGCATCGTTCTAGGTTGCCCTTGCATATGCATAATACAAACAGGTAAAAGCCAGTTTTACCGCCGTTTCTAACGCATTTGGCTCTTGCAAAGCACGAATATCATTAATTAAATCCATTCCAACACTTGCTGCCTCACGCATCACAACTGCTTTTTGAAGAATCGACAGAAATCCAGCAATCAAAACGGCTTCGCACTGCCTCACGACTGGCACAACACGATGCAATTCTTCTTGTTCAGAGACTTCATCCGCATTAGGGCGCGTAGATTCACCACCAATATCAATAATTGTCGCACCTTCTTCCAACATTTTTCAACTTGAAAAAGCGCTTTTATCCAAACTAAAAACTGTCCGCTATCAGAAAAAGAATCAGGCGTAAAATTAAGGATTCCCATAATCTTAGGAACGCTTAAATCAAGACATTTATTGTTCGCGTAAAGTTTCATAAAGTGCGGTGGATTTTTAGATTGATTTTTAATTGGGCGATTATAGCGGAATACGCTCAAGAAAAATCATTAGGAAAAATAAAGCCTTTCCGAAGAAAGGCTTTGTTGATTAGAGAGTTGATTAGAATTAGAATCTACCGAATTTTTCACCCGCACTTTGAGCATTATTGCTATTTTGCATAAGCAGCTTGCCCAGTGTGCTCTTCCCATCCAGATGGCGGAGTGACTGGTTCACGATTCATCAATTGTTTGATTTGTTCTTCTTCAATGGTTTCATATTTGACTAATGCATCTTTCATCGCATGAAGAATATCCATATTGTCTATCAAAAATCTGTCTTGCTCTCGCATAGTTACGATTTACAATTGCACGAACTTCTTTCATCAATTGCATGAGCAGTTTCATCTGACATATGTTTTGCTTTTCGCCATTGAACGACCTAAGAAAACCCTCACCTCATCTTCCGTATAAAGAATCGGACCTAATTTGTCAGAGAATCCCCATTGCGTCACCATATTACGCGCGATATTAGTCGCTACTTTAATATCATTTCGATGCACCCGTTGAGATATTTTTCCTCACCATAAATCAAATCTTTCAGCTAAACGCCCCGCATACAAGGTAGAAAAGCTTACTTTTCTAATTGTTTTTGGCTAATACTAATTTGATCACCTTCAGGTAAGAAGAATGTCACACCCAACGCACGACCACGAGGAATAATAGTCACTTTATGTACAGGATCATGCTCGAGAACTAAATACCCTACAATCGCATGACCCGCTTCATGATAAGCAGTCGACTCTTTTTGTTTATCCGTCATAATCATGGTACGACGCTCTGGCCCCCATATTGATTTTTGTCTTTCGCTTTTTCGAACTCAAGCATGGTGACCGTACGTTTATTCACTCGAGCAGCAAACAAAGCAGCCCTCATTCACTAAGTTTGCTAAATCTGCACCAGAATAACCCGGCGTACCACGCGCCAATGTCATTGCATCAACATCTTGTGCTTACAGGGCACTTTGCGCATATGCACTTTTTAAGATTTGCTCACGACCTTTCACATCAGGCAAACCAACAACAACTTGTCGGTCAAAACGGCCTGGACGAGTTAAGGCTGGGTCAAGCACATCTGGACGGTTAGTCGCCGCAATAACAATTACTCCATCATTACCGCTAAACCCATCCATTTCAACTAGCATTTGGTTTAAGGTTTGTTCTCGTTCATCATGTCCACCACCTAAACCTGCACCGCGTTGACGCCCACAGCATCGATTTCATCAATAAAGATTCAGCAAGGTGCATTTTTCTTAGCCTGTTCAAACATATCACGTACACGAGCTGCCCCAACACCCCACAAACATTTCTACGAAATCAGAACCAGAAATAGTGAAGAATGGAACTTTTGCTTCCCCTGCGATAGCACGAGCCAGTAAGGTTTTTACCAGTACCTGGAGGCCCTACCATCAGAATACCTTTTGAATTTTACCGCCCAAGTTTTGGAATTTATTCGGATCACGCAAGAAATCAACGATTTTCGCTTACTTCTTCTTTTGCTTCATCGCAACCAGCAACATCCGCAAAAAGTAACCTTAATCTGATCTTGATTCAGCATTTTTGGCACGGCTTTTTACCAAAGCTCATTGCTCTTGCCGCCACCGCCTTGCATTTGGCGCATAAAAAAATACCCATACACCAACAAGGAATAACATTGGGAACCAAGAAATTAAAATTTGGGATAAGAAACCACGTTTTTCAAATGGCGTACCTTCCACTTTTCACTTTTTGCTTAATAAAGTCATCAAGCAATTTTTTTATCTTCAAGTGGTGGCATTACGGTTGAATATTTAGAACCATCCGTTTTCGTTACCGTAATTTCATTGGCATCAAAAACGTGCTTCTGTCACTTGTCCGTTGCTTACATCGTAAACAAAGGTTTGTATAATCAGTAGAATTATCTACCGAAGAGGAATTAAAACTCTGGTATGCAGTCATCATAATGACCGCTACTACCACTCAAAGCACCAGATTTTTGACCATATCGTTCAAAGTCTAACCTACCTTTCCTAAGTTAAAAATTTTTTACAAGATACTACACATCATTAGCGATGAAAAGCTATCAAAGCAATTAGCCTTTATAGCCTGTCGCCACAATATATACTTCACGAGAGCGTCGCGTGATGCTTCAGGCTTACGCACTTTCACCACATTAAATAAAGAACGAATTTCTCTTAAATATTCATCAAAGCCTTCACCTTGGAAAAGCTTTAACAACAAAAGCTTCCTTTGGTTGCCAAGACCTGTTTACACATATCTAAAAGCAAGCTCGACCAAATACACTTTGCGCGTGGAATATCCACTGATGGCATTCCACTAAGTGGGTGCCATATCAGACATCACAACATCAACTTTATCTTCGCCTACGCGCGCTAATAAAAAGCATTCAAAAACGTTTTCATCACGGAAATCGCCTTGCAGAAAATCAACACCTACAATGGGATCCATTTCTAAAAATATCACAAGCAATCACTCGACCTTTGCCACCAATTTGCCCCACCACATATTGCGACCAACCGCCAGGGTGCAGCGCCAAGATCGACCACAGTCATTCCTTGTTTAAATAATTTATCCGTTTGTTGAATTTCATCAATCTTAAAAATAAGCGCGTGAACGCAACTTTTTGCTTATGCGCTTTTTGCACAAATTGATCACTAAAATGTTCATTTAGCCAGCGAGAAGAACTCGCTGAACGTTTTTTCTTTCCCATAATTTTCTATTTTTGGTAGTAGTTTTGCTTATATTTGGTTACAATCTGCCGAATTCAAGCCGAGACTGATTGAAATCAGTGAAAAACATTGAGAAAATCAACCGCTCTTTTTAATTAGGAATCCTTTATGACAACCTTATCAACCAAACAAAAACAATTTTTAAAAGGTCTTGCACACCATCTTAGCAGTCGTTATGCTTGGTGGAAATAGAAAGCTAACCGAAGGCGTACTTGCTGAAATTGAAAATGCACTCAATCATCACGAACTTATTAAAGTAAAAGTTGCTGGTGCAGATCGCGAAACAAAACAACTTATTATCGATGCGATTGTGCGTGAAACTAAAGCAGCACAAAGTACAAACTATCGGGCATATTTTTGGTGCTTTATCGCTGCAAGCGAAGAAGCAAAAATTCAGCTTCCACGCAAATAACAACAAAAAGTGCGGTCATTTTTAACCGCACTTTTTATTTAAATATAATTCACTTCAATAATATCAAACTCAACGACACCGCCAGGCGTTGTAATATTAACAGTATCATCTAATTCTTTACCAATTAAACCTCGCGCAATGGGAGAATTAACGAAATTAAACCAGATTTAATGTCCGCTTCATCATCGCCCACAATGCGATAAGTGACTTCTTCGTCTGTATCCGTATTTACAAGCACAACGGTTGCACCAAAAATAACTTTACCGTTATTTGGCATTTTTGTTACATCAATAATTTGAGCATTACCAAGTTTACCTTCAATCTCTTGAATACGGCCTTCACAAAAACCTTGTTGCTCACGAGCTGCATGATATTCTGCATTTTCTTTTAAATCACCGTGCTCGCGTGCTTCTGCTATCGCTTTTAATAATTTCAGGACGACGTACATTTTTAAAATCCAATTCTTCACGTAATTGTTCTGCGCCACGCACAGTCATTGGAATTTGTTGCATTGTTTTTCCTTTTACTAAATAAAACAAAAAAACCACGGCAAAAATTCTAAAATCTTACCGCAGTATTATTAAAAAAATAAACTTGAAATGAGAAAATGATTTACTCAATTTCATTCAGGGGCTTATTATTGTTCGTCTAAAAAAAAATAGCAACCATAACAAACCTAATATGAAAAAATTATCTTCAATTTCCACCGCACTTGGATCCTTTTTACTTTCCGTAAGCTTTAGCCTTCCAACCTTCGCAAACATTAATGTTTCAGACTTAACACAACAATTACCTGAAGGACTCTAGCGTAGGTTTCATCGCAAAAAAATATAAATCAAAACCAAATTATCGCGGATTATAATGGCTCAACCTTTTATGCTTCCTGCGAGTACACAAAAAGTTTTTACAGCTGTTGCCGCTAAACTTGCATTAGGTGATCAATTCCAATTTGAAACCGCTCTTTTTGAGTAATGGGAAAATTCAAAATGGGAATTTAGATGGTCACTTAATCGTGCGTTTCACTGGCGATCCTGATCTCACAAGTGGCCAACTTTTATACCTTACTTGCAGAATTAAAAACAAGGTATCATTAATGGCGATTTAGTATTAGATACCTCTGTTTTTTCGAGTCACGACTCGAGGATTAGGTTGGATTTGGAACGATCTGACCATGTGTTTCAACTCTCCCCCATCCGCTGCGAATATTGATAACAACTGCTTTTTATGCGGAACTAGATGCCAATCAAAAATCCCGGAGAAACAGTAAAAATCAATGTGCCTAGCACAATTTCAATTCAAGTGTTTGGACAAGTCTATGTAGCGGATAGCAATGAAGCGCCTTATTGTCAGCTCGATGTTGTTGTACACGACAATAATCGCTATCAAGTAAAAGGATGTTTAGCGCGTCAATCTAAACCTTTTTGGCTTAAGCTTTTGCCGTGCAAGATACGGATGCTTATGCTGCCGCGATTATTCAACGTCAATTAAGACAATTAGGTATTGAGTTCAATGGTCAAAGTCATGTTGCCCCCAAAAACCACAACAAGGTCAACTATTAGCTACACATTTATCAAAACCATTACCAGATTTATTGAAAAAAATGATGAAAAAATCGGATAACCAAATTGCCGATTCATTATTCCGAGCAGTGGCATTCAATTACTATAAACGCCCAGCATCCTTTCAATTAGGCACGTTAGCGATTAAATCCATATTGCAAAAACAAGGGAATTCGTTTTGGTAACAGTATTTTAGCCGATGGTTCAGGTCTGTCTCGCCATAATCTTGCAGCACCTAAAACGATGCTATCCGTTTTAGAATACATCGCTAAAAACGAAGATAAATTACATTTAATGGAAACTTTTCCCCATCGCAGGTGTAGATGGCACGATCAGTGGGCGAGGTGGATTAATTAGCCCGCCATTAGTAAAAAAATGTTATTGCTAAAACCGGTTCTTTTGAAAGGGTTTATAACCTCGCCGGATTTATGACAAACGCTCGAGGGGAAAAAGTGGCCTTTAGTACAATTTATTAATGGCTACTCAACAGGCGATTTTAGAAAGCAAAACAAAACGAGCACCCATTAGTACAATTTGAGAGTGGCTTGTACAATGAAATCTATAAATACTAATAAAATCTTCTAAAAACACCGCACTTTGCCATCCAAAGTGCGGTGTTTTTCATACCCTTTAAAAATACTATTGCCTAAAAATACGAACGAGATTTTACCAGATAATATCGATCAACGTATTGAACAAGATGCGAGAGAATTTATTACCAGTACGGTACAAATTGATGCGAGGCGTGATTAACTCGGTGCTCACGACCATTGAATTTACGATTATTTTATGGTCACTTTCTGGTCGTGTTAACTTTATTTGGATCTAATATCGAAAAAGGCGTAGTTTTTCTTCATTTTATGCCTTTTATTATTTTTGCAACACTCATGTCTGTTTGGATTGGTCGCCCACTCATTAAGCTAAATTTTTACAAAAGAGAAACGCAATGGCGATTATCGTTATTCCTTAATCCGTGTACGAGACAACGCAGAAAGCATTGCTTTTTATAATGGCGAGCCAAAAAGAACAAAACATTTCTTACAACATCAATTCCGTCAAATTATTCATAACCGTTGGTCCATTGTATTAAAAATGTTGAGGGCTTGAATAGTTTCAACTCATGGGTAACTCGCGTGCCAAATTATTGCCCTTTAATGTTGCAAGCACCACGTTTCTTTTCTGGTCAAATAAAAGCTAGGGAGACATGCATCAAACAGTCCAAAGCATTTAATCGATTAATGACCGCACTTTCATTTTTCCGCTTGTTATATGACAATTCACACTCTATCAAGCACGCTTAAATCGTCTTTATGGTTTTATAACAAAAATGGATGAATTAGATAAGCAAAACATTCATCATCCTTTTCATTGTTCTCATCGTGTCGCCTTTAAAAACTTTTGGTATTAAAGATGAACAAGGTCATGTACTACTCAATAATTTAAATATTAATTTAGAAAATGGAGATGCCTTATTGATTCAAGGTGCATCTGGAACAGGAAAAACATCGCTACTAAAAGCAATTGCAGGGATCTATCCTTTTGAAACCATAGGTATTGCAGAGCATCCATGTATGGGAAGTTTATTCCTGCCACAACGACCTTATATGCCGCAGGGTACTTTACGAGAAGCAATCTGTTATCAAATATCAATCCAAGTCACAGCAGAATTAGAACAAACCATGAAAGATTATGCGCTAGGAAAATATATACACGCACTTAATGTAAAAATGACTGGCAAGCGATTTTATCACCTGGTGAACTTCAAAGAGTGGCGTTTATTCGTATTTTACTCACAAAACCAGATGTCGTATTTCTCGATGAAACGACTTCAGCATTGGATGAAAACAACCGAGTATTTACTCTACCAAACAATTAAAGAGCGTCTGCCCGAAATGATCATCCTCAGCGTAGGTCATCGTAGTACATTACAGCAATTTTCATAACAAAACAACTAAAATTAGATGTATGTTTGTATGTGAAAATTAGAAGACGGTATGCCAAGAATATATAGGTCAAATGTTTTGTTTATTTTCCTGTTAGTCTGGATAACATACATAAAATTAAAAACAAAACAGTACAAAAAGCCCCTCGATATTCGAGGGCTTGATTTTACTATCGTAATAAAATTAGCGACGTAAACCTAAACGAGCGATGGTGCTTTGATATAAAAAGCAAGATCAGTACGTTTTAAGTAGTCTAGAAAGTTTACGACGACGAGAAACCATACGTAATAAACCACGACGACCATGGTGGTCTTTTTGTGCTCAGCAAAGTGAGCTTGTAAAGTGGTTGATTTGTGCAGTTAATAATGCGATTTGAACTTCAGAAGAACCAGTATCTTTCGCATCACGACCAAATTCAGCAACGATTGCTGCTTTTTCAGTACTTAGAGACATTTTTTTACTCCTAAAAGGTAGTGTTGTTAATACATCATTCGCCGATCTCTAACTCAGCGATGACAAGGAGCCTGCATTCTAGCGATGAATAGGCTTAAATGCAAGGTTTTATTCGGTAAAACCCATCATTCTGATTTGTTTGTCTTGAATCAATTGTAAAATTTGAAAGCATATAACTAGAAATTATACCACTATAGTGAAATTCTATACATTTCATTGGCTATTTCTTTATTATAAACATGATGATCTGTTTCAATAATTTTAATAGTTTCACTCTGAAATTTTAATTTGTGACTCATTGATAAAATTGATCATACTCTGTAGTGTGAGCAAGAATAAATTTATCAATTCATATAACTATTTTATCTGCTCGTCTAGTTTTGACTTCACTTTCGAAAGCGAAAAAGATAACACTTTGCATCTCTATGACATATTTTTGTTGCAACAGCCTCAGATCAGCTTGTTTCACATCGTTTCTAATGACTTTTAGCACTAATAGTGATGGGCGTTCTACGATTATAGAGGACAATATCAAGAATTACATTTGGTACAAAAGCAAGTTTTGCTTTGAACATAAACAGGACCGATTCCTTCCCTAAGTAATGAAAGGACAAGTAATTGCTCAAATACTCCCCCATTTACCGAATTATCTTCTTTATAATCAGATTTATAAATACCCCAATAAGTAGAAATAAATTCACTTGCAGTCCACTCTTTGTTAATAGGACATCCTTCTATTATTTGTTTGATAATAGTGACAACCTTTCGTCCTTTAGTAGTCATATTATTTACCTATGTTTAATTCATTTAATATTTGTTTTGCTGTTGCTTGAATAGCTGGCACAGCAACAGAATTGCCAAATTGTTTATATGCCGAGGCATCTGCAACAGGAATTACATAACTATCAGGAAAACCTTGTAATCTGGCCCATTCTCTTGGAGTCATCTTACGAATCCCCTCTCGATTAACTTCGCCTTTAATCCGAGTTGTTGGGGTAAAAATCAGTAATTCGATGATCAATAATCAAATTACGCTCTTCCCATGCCGCCAACAACAATTGCATTCGCTATTCCATTATCAGAAATAATTTCATATCCAGCCGTTACCTTTACTTTCATGACGAGCTTTATGATTCCGTAATGTATTAATATATTGGGTTGATAAATAATATTTCGTTGCAACTGGTTTATCTTCACGAATATCAATAAAACACACTGGCTGATTGGTCGGCTTTGGATAATTAAATGAATTCACCCCTGTATCTTTTGATGAAACCCACAATATAGATTCGTTTCTCTATTTTGTGCACCGAAATCTTTAGCATTTACAATTTTCGGATCTGGTCAAAATAATCTAAATCCTCTCTCAAGTGTTTAAAATAGTTTTTCAAAGGTATGTCCTATCGTGATTAATTAATCCTTTTTACATTTTTCTAAAAACTTTGGGGTTGATGACGACGAATAATCTCAGCAACATCAAAAATAACGTTCCTCTGGTATCTTCAACCACTCTTTTCCCTGCAACAGAAAAAGCCTGACAAGGAAAGCCTCACAAAGGATATCGAATTTCTAGAATTCTAGCCTTTGTTTCTTCTAAAGTAATATCACCGTGAATATCTCAAAATTTGCAGCATATGTTTTTTGAGCTGCTCATCCCATTCACTAGACACATTTCCACCCAAATTTTCATGCTAATCTAAAAGCCACCAATCCAGCAAAAAGATCAATAAAGGTCAAAAACTTTCCTATTCTGCACTAGGTGCTTATTTTTCTGAAAACAAATGATATTGTGCTTCAGGTTCTTCAAATTATATTTTGCTGTTCTAAAATTTCAGCCATGTACATCTCTAAAAAAGTAGTATTCAGGTAAAAATATGTCTAATTATATTTATATAACAACATAAAAATCGTAGATGCACATTTACAGAAAATTCTATTTCCTACAGTCTACTCTTTTAATGTCCTAATTTTTTCAATCACATTTGTTGTTGAACAACCATTTTCAAAGTTTAGCACTTTTAACATCACCGCCGTTTGCCCAAACTTCTTTACGCCAGCATCTCTTCTAGGTTTTGTAATCGCCACCTTTGACTAAAAGAGTCTGGTAGAATTTCGCCGATTAAACGTTGTGGTGTATCTTCAGTGAATGGCACCAACCAGTCCACGGATGCCAAACCAGCCAGTACAGCCATACGAGTTTCAAGGTTATTAATTGGGCGACTATCACCTTTTTAAGCGTTTAACTGAATCATCACTATTTACTGCGACAATTAAACGATCGCCCAATTTGCGTGCATTTTCTAAATAAGAAACATGCCCTGGATGCAAAATATCGAAAACAGCCATTAGTCATCACAATTTTTCACCGCGCGCTTTAGCTTGTGCGACAGCATCTTTTAATTCTAGCTTCGCTCATAATGCCAAATCAGTGTCAGGGACGAGCATGAATAGCATTTTTCAAGTTCCACAGTCGAAACCGTTGAAGTCCCCAATTTACCCACCACAATTCCAGCGGCGACATTGGCTGGGTAACAAGATTCTTCGAAAGAACGTCCCATCAGCTAACGCGGTTGCTAATACGCTAATGACGTGTCGCCAGCTCCCGTCACATCAAACACTTCTTTTTGCAACGGTTGGCAAATGATAGGGTTCTTGATTTGGACAGTAATAATGTCATTCCTTTTTTTCAGAACGCGTCACCAAAAGTGCGGTTAATTCAATATCAGAAATTAATTTTAAACCTTTCTCAATGATCTCTTCTTCTGTATCGCATTTGCCCACAACGGCTTCAAACTCGAGACATATTTGGTGTCAATAATGTCGCACCACGATAGCGTTCAAAAATCAGTTCCCTTTGGATCGATCAGACACAGGAACATTCGCTTTGCGTGCAATTTGAATCATTTTCTGAACATCTTTAAGCGTGCCTTTTGCCATAATCAGAAAGAATCAAAGCACCGTAATTTTTTCACCGCACTTTCTAACTTCGATAATAAATCCTTGCAATCTACATTATTAAAATCTTCTTCAAAAATCAAGGCGAAAGTAACTGTTGGTGACGAGATAAAATACGTAATTTAGTAATGGTTGGATGGGTCTCTAATGCAACAAAATTACAATCGATTCTTTGTTTTTCTAATAAGTAGGAAAGTGCAGAACCTGTTTCATCTTGTCCAATCAATCCCATTAACTGAACAGGTACATTAGGTGAAGCAATATTCATCGCCACATTTGCTGCACCACCCTGCGCGCTCTTCATTTTTCTTGTGCACGAACCACTGGCACAGGCGCTTCTGGTGAAATACGGTTGGTTGCCCCGAACCAATAACGATCAAGCATCACATCGCCTAATACGAGTACTTTTGCTTGCTTAAATTCTGCTGAATATTGAGCCATTTTAAAATCTCTCTATTTGAATAACCAAAATTGTGGCGATTTTTACCACAACTCAAATTTACGATAAACTACGCCCCTAACTTACGTAGAAAGAACAATGAAAAACGAAAAACTCCCTCAATTTCAACCGCACTTTTTTAGCCCCCAAAATACTGGCTGTTTTGGCTAGGCGTGGCAATTTGGCGAAGTATTTTATGTCTTCCCTATCCTATTTTGCGCTATATTGGTAATGGTCTCGGGTTGGCTGTTTTCACATTTAAAAGTGGGTAAACGTCGAGCTGCCATTGCACGCCGTAATCTTGAACTTTGTTTCCCTGACATGCCTGAGAAACGAGCGTGAGGCGATTTTGCACGAAAATCTTCGCTCAGTAGGCATGGCAATTATCGAAACTAGGCATGGCTTGGTTTTGGTCCGGATTCACGTATCAAAAAATGGTCAAAAGTTGAAGGCTTACATTATCTAAAAGAAAAATCAAAAAGATGGAATTGTTCTCGTCGGTGTTCATTTCTTAACGCTGAACTTAGTGCGCGTATCATTGGTTTGCACCATCCCTGCATTGAGTTTACCGCCCAAATGACGATCCAGCATTTGATTGGCTACAAACTCAAGGACGTTTAAAGCTCAAATAAAAGATTTACTAGATCGTAAAGATTTACGCGGAATGATCAAAGCTTTTACGCAATGAAGAAACTATTTGGTATGCGCCTGATCACGATTACGGCAGAAAAAATGCCGTTTTTGTACCATTTTTGCGAGTGCCCGATGCTTGCACAACAACGGTGAGTTATTATTTATTGAAATCCTCGTCAAAACAGCAAAGTAATTCCATTTTCGCCATTACGCAATAAAAGATGGTTCAGGCTATACCGTGAGTATTTCAGCGCCTGTTGATTTTACAGATTTACAAAGATGAAACGGCGATTGCTGCGCGAATGAATCAAATCGTTGAAAAGGAAATCATGAAGGGCATATCACAATATATGTGGCTACATCGTCGTTTTTAAAAACGCGTCCCAGATGAAAATACGCCCTAGTTTGATACGATTAAAAGTGCGGTCGAATATCACCGCACTTTTTGATAGATCTTTCTCAAATTTAAAAATTAACGACTCATCTAACCATGACAACCAATTATTCAGCTGAAGAAATTACCGTTCTTAAAGATCTCGAACCGGTGCAAATTCGCCCCGGTATGTATACTGACACCACTCGTCCGAATCATCTCGCACAAGAGTTATTGATAACAGCGTGGATGAAGCCCTTGCGGGTTTTGCCACAAAAATTGAAGTAATTTTTGCATCCAGATCAATCCATTGAAGTCACAGACAATGGTCGCGGTATGCCTGTGGATATTCATCCTACAGAAGGCGTTTTCCGGCGTAGAGGTGATTCTGACTAAAATTACATGCTGGTGGTAAATTCTCCAATAAAAATTATGAATTTGCGGGTGGTTTACACGGTGTTGGGATTTTCTGTGGTGAATGCGCTTTCTGAACGTGTGGATATTCAAGTCAAACGTAATGGTGAAGTGTATAAAATTTGCCTTTTGAAAACGGCAATAAAGTAGAAGAATTGGAAGTTATTGGGACTTGTGGCAGACGCACTACTGGAACAACCGTTCACTTCAAACCGAATCAAAATACTTTTGACAGCGCGAAGTTTTCCGTTAGTCGCACTCGCCATTTTATTAAGAGCTAAAGCGGTACTCTGCTCAGGGCTTGAAATCAAATTCATTGATAAAGTAAACAATACTCAAGATATTTGGTTATATGAAGATGGTCTTTCCGATTACCTTATCGAAGCAGTTGATGGCTTTTGAAACGCTTCCCGGAAAAAAACCATTCGTTGGTGAATTTAAAGGAACAAATGAAGCCGTTAGCTGGGCATTACTTTGGTTACCAGAAGGTGGCGAACTGATTGGCGAAAGCTATGTAAAACCTAATTCCAACTATTCAAGGCGGAACACATGTTAATAGCCTACGCCAAGGTTTATTAGATGCCATTCGAGAAATTTTTGCGAATTTAGAAATCTATTACCACGCGGTGTAAAACTTACCGCTGATGATATTTGGGATCGTTGTTCTTACATTCTTTCACTTAAAATGCAGGATGCGCAATTCGCGGGGACAGACTAAAGAACGCTTATCATCACGCCAAAAGTGCGGTCTTTGTCAGCGGTGTTTTTAAAAGATGCGTTCAGTCTATGGCTCAAACCAAAATCGTACAAGATGCTGAAAAATTAGCAGAAATTGCCATTAGTTCCGCACAACGCCGATTACGAGCAGCTAAAAAGTCGTACGTAAAACTTGTTAGTGGGCCTAGCATTACCAGGAAAATTAGCTGATTGTGGCTCACGGGATTTAGAAAAACGGAATTATTTTTGGTGAGGGCGACTCTGCGGGCGGCTCAGCAAAACAAGCGCGTGATCGCGAATATCAAGCGATTTTGCCGTTACGTGGAAAAATCTTAAATACATGGGAAGTTTCACCTGATCAAGTATTGGGTTCAACGAAATTCACGATATGCCGTTGCTCTGGGGATCGATCCTGACAGCAATGATTTATCACAACGCTTCGCTATGGTAAAGGTATGTATTCTCGCGGATGACTGACTCCGATGGTCTGCATATCGCCACCCTACTCTGCGCCCTGTTCTTACGTCATTTTCCGAAATTGGTACAAGACGGTCACGTTTGCGTCGCAATGCCACCACTTTATCGCATTGACTTAAATAAAGAAGTCTTCTACGCATTAGATGAAAGTGAAAAAGAGGCGATTTTTAGAATCGGTTGAAAAAATAAAAAGGCAAACCGAATGTTCAACGCTTTTAAAGGTTTTAGGTGAAATGAATCCCATCGCAGTTGCGTGAAACAACAATGGATCCTAACACTCGTCGCCTTGTTCAATTAACTTATGATTTAGAAGAAGACCAAGGAGCGAATACATTAGAACTCATGGATATGTTGTTAGCGAAAAACGTTCCGAAGACCGTAAAAATTGGTTACAAGCGAAAGGCGATCAGGTTGATTTATCTGTTTGAGACTAAATTAATCTCTCAGCAAATCCGAATTTTTAATAAATTAAGAATATATTCAATTAACAGAAACCAAAATGACAAATATCAATTATGAAGGCATTGAACAAATGCCTCTACGTACTTTCACCGAAAGGGCTTATCTCAACTATTCCATGTATGTCATCATGGATCGTGCGCTACCTTTTATCGGTGACGGTTTAAAACCCGTTCAACGCCGTATTGTATATGCGATGTCTGAACTTGGCTTAAACGCCACGGCAAAATACAAAAAAATCTGCCCGTACCGTCGGTGATGTACTCGGTAAATTCCATCCACATGGTGACAGAGCTTGTTATGAAGCAATGGTGTTAATGGCACAACCATTCTCTTATCGTTATCCACTCGTAGATGGTCAAGGTAACTGGGGGGCACCAGATGATCCAAAATCCTTTGCAGCCATGCGTTATACGGAATCGCGCCTATCTAAAAATCTCTGAAATCTTGTTGAGTGAACTCGGGCAAGGAACAGTAGATTATCAACCAAACTTTGATGGAACCTTGGCGGAACCACAATATTTACCTGCTCGTTTACCTCATATTTTTATTGAACGGCACAACAGGTATTGCAGTGGGTATGGCGACAGATATTCCACCACACAATATTAACGAAATTGCTGATGCGGCAGTAATGTTGTTAGATAATCCTAAAGCGAGATTAGATGATGTACTTGAAATTATTCAAGGCCCAGATTTTCCAACAGAAGCAGAAATTATTTCGCCAAAATCAGAAATTCGTAAAATTTATGAGCAAGGCCGTGGCTCAATAAAAAATGCGTGCAACTTGGAAAAAGAAGACGGTGAAATTATTATCTCCGCACTTCCACATCAATCTTCGCCATCCAAAGTTATTGCACAAATAGCCGAACAAATGACGGCAAAAACTACCAATGCTAGAAGATATTCGTGATGAAGCGGATCACGAAAATCCAATTCGCATTGTACTAGTTCCTCGCTCAAATCGTGTCGATACTGATGCGTTAATGGCACATTTATTTGCTACCACAGATCTTGAAAAAAGCTACCGTGTAAATATGAATATGATCGGGCTTGATCATAAACCTGCGGTAAAAAGGCTTATTAGAAATCTTAAATGAATGGCTTTACCTTCCGTCGTACAACCGTGACTCGTCGTCTTCAATATCGCTTAGATAAAGTACTCTCTCGCTTGCATATTTTAGAAGGTTTGATGATAGCCTTTTTAAATATTGATGAGGTTATCGAAATTATACGTCACGAAGATGATCCAAAAGCAGAGCTTATGGCACGCTTTAATTTAAGCGATGAACAAGCTGATGCAATTTTAAATTTACGCTTACGTCATTTTAGCGAAATTAGAAGAAAACCAACTCAAAGCTGAACAAGATGAACTTGAAAAAGAGCGGTTAAATTTAGAAGCGATTTTAGGATCAGAACGCCGTTTTGAATACGCTTATCAAAAAGAAATTCAAGAAGATGCGAAAAATATGCCAGTCCACGTATGTCTCAACTGGTCGAACGTGAAGAAGCCAAAATGATCTCCGAAAGTGACATGACGCCAGCAGAGCCTGTCACTGTCATCTTATCCGAAATGGGCTGGGTACGTTGTGCTAAAGGACACGATATTGATCCGAAATCATTAAACTACAAAGCGGGTGATAATTATCGAGCTCACGCCTGTGGCAAGAGTAATCAAGCCGTTGTATTTATTGATAGTACTGGGCGGAGTTATGCAATCGATCCGCTTTCATTACCTTCCGCGCGTTCGCAAGGTGAACCACTCTACAGGGTAAACTAAATTTACCAGCTGGTGCGACCATTGAATATGTCGTAATGGCGAGTGAACAACAGAGTATTGATGGCTTCTGATGCGGGTTATGGTTTTGTTGTAAATTTGAGGATTTAATTGCACGTAATAAAGCAGGAAAAAGCCTTGATTTCTTTACCAGAAAATGCCAAAGTGATGGAGCCTAAAGACGCTGGCGAATGCCACCGCACTTGTTGTTGCTATGACATCCGCTGGCAGAATGTTGATTTTTCCCGCAAAAGATTTACCGGCATTATCAAAAGGCAAAGGCAATAAAATTGTGACAATTCCTGCAGCAAATGCAAAAGAGCGCAGTGAATTGTTAGTGAGATTATTGCTCATTTCAGATCAAGCAAGTCTTGAATTTCATTCCGGAAAACGAAAAATTGTATTAAAACCGGAAGATCTGCAGAAGTTCCGTGCTGAACGAGGCAGAAAAGGTTCGACATTACCACGTGGATTACATACCAATGTTGAAATAGTGGTAATCGAACCGCAACCTAACACATAACTAAAACACAAACATAGGAGATCAATTTATGAGCTCATACATTTTAGCACGTATGAAACCCTTGCACTGGCAAGCTTAGTCTTGCTCTTGGCTATTTTTCTCGTTAAACGAATCAGCATCTTAAAAACCTTCAACATTCCTGAGCCAGTTGTTGGTGGTTTTATTGTTGCTCATTGGTCTTTTTAATTTGGAATAAAAGTAGACGGTACATCCTTTAACTTCGATAAGAATTTGCAAACTACCATGATGTTAGTGTTCTTCACTTCCATTGGTTTAAGCGCAAACTTTTCCCGTTTAATTAAAGGTGGAAAACCACTTATCGTATTTTTTATTCGTCGCTGGTTTTGCTAATTATTTGCCAAAATATCATTGGTATCGCAGGTTCATTAGCATTAGGTATCCACCCAGCATACGGTTTTATTAGCTGGTTCTGTCACATTAACTGGCGGTCATGGTACTGGCGCTGCGTGGGCTGATACATTCGTTCACCAATTTAATCTACAAGGTGCAACTGAAATTGCTATGGCATGTGCAACCTTTGGTTTAGTCTTTGGTGGTATCATCGGTGGCCCTGTTGCACGTTTCTTATTAAATCGTCAAAAAGCAAGGTGAAAATCCCTGAAAATGATGAAGTAGATGATATTCAAGAGGCTTTTGAACATCCAACTTACAAAACGTAAAATTACCTCACGTTCGTTAATTGAAACTATTGCAATGATGTCTATCTGTTTTGCTTATTGGCCAATATTTAGATGCTCAAACAAAAGGCACCGCATTCCAATTACCAACATTCGTATGGTGTTTATTTACCGGTGTAATTATCCGCAATATTTTAACCAATATCTTCCGTTTCCAAGTGGCTGATTCGGCTATTGATGTATTAGGTAGCGTGGGTTTATCTATCTTCTTAGCTATTGCCTTAATGTCATTAAAACTTTGGGAACTTGCAGGTTTAGCGGTAGATGTATTAATCATCCTTGCAGTACAAGTTGTCTTTATGGCGGTATTTGCAATCTATGTTACTTATCGCGCAATGGGTAAAGATTATGATGCGGTTGTATTAAGCTCTGGTCACTGTGGTTTCGGTTTTAGGTGCAACCCCAACAGCTGTTGCAAATATGCAAGCCATTACCAGCCGTTTTGAGGCCCATCACACAAAGCATTTTTTTAATCGTTCCAATGGTCGGTGCATTCTTTATCGACTTAATCAACGCTGCGCTATTAAAAGTTTCATTTGCAGTTGTAAATATGCTCGTGTAAAGTGCAGTTGAAATTGACAATGTTTTAGAGAAATGCCTTTATCTTGAATTGATAAAGGCATTTGTTTTTAAGGAAGAAAAAAACAAAAAGGAAAAACTATGCACGAATTGTCTCTTTGTCAAAAATATGCTGGAAATAGTAGAACAACAATGTAAAAAGTCACGATATAAAAAAGTTACGGATCTTTGGCTAGAAATTGGCGCACTCTCTTGTGTAGAACCTGACGCATTAGAATTTTTGTTTTTGACATAACCTTTCAAGGTACGGCTGCTGAAGGCTGCAAACTTCATCTAATTCCCTATTGCAGCGCAAGCCTGGTGTTGGCAATGCCAAAAATTAGTTGAGATACAAGCTCATCATGATTCTTGTCCAAATTGCGGCAGTATACACTTGCAACGACAAAGTGGTGATGAATTACGTATTAAAGAAATTGCCTTTGAATAAACCGCTCTTTTTAACATTTCTAATATTCTTACCCTATATAATATTTCATTAGATCATAAAAAGGACAGGCATAAAGCCTGTCCTCATCATGAAATAAATATGATAATTAAGCCACAAGTGCGGTTTCTTTTAAACGAGATTTGAGCTTAGTATATTCAATTACAACATAGTGCTCAGCCCAACGTTGATCTTCAATTTTTTCGATACGTACCGCGCTGTATTTATATTCTGGAGTACGAGATCCCGGATTTAAATGTTCAGCGGTGAGTTCGTTACATTTTCCGATCCACCATTGGTAAGTCATATAACACGCACCTTTGTTAGTACGAGAACTTACATCAGCACGAGATATCACTTTACCACGAGATGAAGAAATCCAAACAAGCTCATTATTCTTAATACCTAAAGCTTTTCGCATCTTGATCATTCATTTGAACAAATCCTGGCTCATCAGCCAACGCAGCAAGTGCACGGCAGTTACCCGTCATTGAACGGCAAGAATAGTGACCAACTTCGCGCACGGTAGAAAGCACTAATGGATATTCTTCAGAGACTTCTTCCATTGGTGGTTCCCAGTCGCAAGCAAAGAACTCTGCTTTACCATTTGGACGGTCGAAGATTTGACCTTCATATAAGTATGTAGTGCCTTGATCTTCAGGGCCTTCATCCGTACATGGCCATTGAATATAACCCAATCCTTCCATTTTTTCGTAAGTTGCACCTTTATAAATTGGGCAAAGCTCACGCAACTCATCCCAAATTTCTTTGGTGTTGTTGTAATGCATTGGATACCCCAAAGCTTGTGCCATAAGACTAATGATTTCCCAGTCGTCTTTCACATCACCAACAGGATCCACCGCTTTATAGAAACGTTGGAAACCACGGTCAGCCGCACTATAAACACCTTCGTGTTCAGCACAAGATAGTTGCTGGTAAAATCACATCCGCTTCCGCTGCCGTTTGAGTCATAAAGATATCTTGAACAATAATAAACTCAAGATCTTTAAAAGGTTTTGTTTCATGGCATTCAAATCAGGTTCAGTTTGTAAAGTATCTTCACCCATAATATAGAATGCTTTGAGTTTTACCTTCTGCCACTGCATGTGGCACTTCACTCAATGGTACACCTGGTTTGGTTGGAATAGATGGTACGCCCCATGCTTTCGCAAATTTAGCGTTGATTTCTGGATCAGCATAGCTTTGATAACCAGGTAAGAGTATTATATAAAGCCCCCATGTCACATGCGCCTTGTACGTTGTTTTGACCACGCACAGGGTTTACACCAACATTTGGTTTACCCTAAGTTACCAGTAAGCATTGCTAAACTTGCCAACGCACGTACGGTTTCCACACCTTGACGGAACTGACATACCCCCATACCCCATAGAATTGTCGCAGTTTCAGCTTTTTCGCATAAGTGCGGGCAATTTCTCTCAACATTTCAGGCTCAATGCCAGTGATATGTTGAGTTGATTCAGGTGTATAAAGCTTTTTCACGGTTTCATAGAACGCATCGAAATTTTTCGGTATGTTCATCGATGAATTTTTGATCTTGTAATCCTTCTTCAAGAATCACGTTCATCATTGCATTCAAAAATGCGACATTGCTACCATTGGCAAGAGGCGCATAAATGTCAGCAATACGAGCGGTTTCAATTTTACGAGGATCACAAACAATAATCTTCGCCCCTTTTGCTTTTGCGTGGTTAATACGACGCGCCACAATAGGGTGAGACGTTGAGGCATTATAGCCAAAGATAAATACGCATTTAGTGTCTTCAATCTCAACGATTGAGTTGGACATCGCGCCATTACCCACTGATTTGAGCAGACCTGCTACAGATGGGCCATGTCAGACACGTGCACAACAGTCAATGTTGTTATTGCCTAATACCGCACGAGCAAATTTTTTTGCATAACGAAATTCACTTCGTTACCTGGTCCACGAAGAACCCGTTACCATAATTGACTCGTTGCCATATTTTTCTCTAATTTCTTGTAAACGTTTTTGCAGAATAGGAAATTGCTTCTTCCCAGCTCACTGGCGTGAACGGCTCGCCACGTTTGTAGCGAGATCATCGGTTGAGTTAGGCGAGGGTGAGGATTTTTGTAGTCATGCACGAAATCCCAGCCATAATATCCTTTTCAGGCAAAGCTCCCGTTCGTTTGTTTTTACCGTTTGCACCTTCAGCACCCACAATTTTTGTTGTTCTCAACCAATAGATTGATCTTACAACCTGAAGCACAATACGGACAGACAGTAATCACTTTTTTTAATTGCCATAGTAATGTCCTTATTTTTAGATAACCAGAATGAATTACTCATTCCGAGTAATATAATACGCTCAAATAAAGAACACTAGAGCTTATAAATTCTGTGGATTTTTGATATAAAACAGGTTTTTAGATAATTTTTAATATTCTGAGAAAACTCAAAGAAAAAAATGACCGCACTTTTTGATAGTGAGGTCATTAGAAGATGCGTATAAAAATTGATATGAATAATAAGGCTTTACAACTATCAAATTTTTATTTATTTTCTTATTCAAATGAATCTGCTTTTCAACATAATTTATCATCTGTAACGCAATATCAACCTTGCTTGTTTTTCAATCATTTCCAAGCCTGGGCTTGCATTTACCCTCTAAAAACCAATAATCCATTTTTCGAACGAATTAAATCCAGCCAGTCACATCTAAACCGATAGCTTTTTGTTGCTTGAATGGCTAGCTACTTTTCTTCATCGCTTAGAGTAATTTTTCAGTTTTTCCCGCCACGATGACAATTCGCTCGAAACTCACCATCTTGGCCAATTCTCTGCATCGTTGCCACAACTGATCACCAATTACAAAACAACGAATATCCGCATTGCCCGCTTCTTCGATAAAATCTTGCTGCAACATAGCTATATTGGTTTGTTTAAAAGCTTCCATAATACTCACCGCACTTTGTGGTTTTTCAGCCAAAATCACCCCAATTCCTTGTGAACCATTTAGCGTTTTTAAAATTGTCGGCGAACTGATATGAGGTATCGTCGCCTGAGCTTATACTTCACCGCCACTTAAAAGTGAATTCGGAACAGGAACACCAGCCTTCAGCAAAAGTTGCAAACTTTTCCACTTTATCACGCGCATTTAAAAATGCCTGAGATGAATTTAAACAAAAAGTCCCTTTTCCTTCAAAAATGCTGTAAGACTGAACATCCCATTTGCGTACTCGTTGTGCCAAATCGAGGCAAAATAGCATCATAATCAGGCAGTAAATAAAGATTTCGACTCTGAATTTTCTTGATAAAAAATCTGAAAGTGCGGTGGATTTTTGGAGAGTTTTTAAGATACAACGATTCGGATCTAAAATATCCATCTCATGCCCTTGACGTTTGGCAGCTTCTTTTTAAGCGTTGGCAACTGTAAAGACGAGGTTCGCGGCAAAGCATTAGTAATTTCATAATATTTAACTCACTGTCTACGATGTTCCGTATATTACACGAATAAAAACACTTTATGTAGACGATAAAAATCAGGTAGAATTGCCTAGAATTTTTTTAACTCAAAAAGGAAATCTTATGTTCGTTGTTATTTTTTTGGTCGTCCTGGCTGCCCTTACTGTGTGCGTGCAAAAACCTTGCTGAAAAATTAAAAAGGTGAAGTTGCTGATTTTTGACTATCGTTATGTGGATATTCACGCAGAAGGCATTACCAAAGAAGATTTATCAAAATCTGTCGGCAAACCAGTAGAAACCGTACCACAAATCTTTTATTGATGAAAAAGCAATTGGTGGTTGCACTGATTTTTGAAGCATTAATGAAAGAACAATTTGGTATCGTTGCTTAATTTTTCTTTTTAATTTATACAAAAAGCCACTTTCAATTGAAAGTGGCTTTTTCTATAGAAAGTTTTAACCGTTATAACGTTTAAAAATTAATGTCGCATTTGTACCACCAAAACCAAAGCTATTTGACATAACAGTTTGTAAACCAGCATTTTTCTTTCGTCTCAGTAACGATATTTACAACCTTCAGCGGCTTCATCTAAGGTTTCGATATTAATACTTGGTGCAATAAAGTCATTATCAAGCATTAATAAAAGTATAAATTGCTTCGTGTGCACCTGCTGCACCTAAAGAGTGACCAGTCATGGATTTAGTTGAAGAAATCGCAGGGATTTTGTCACCAAATACATTTTTGATTGCACCTAATTCTTTCACGTCACCTACTGGTGTAGATGTACCGTGTACGTTGATGTAATCAATTGGGGTATCTACAGTTGCCATTGCTTGTTTCATACAACGCTCTGCACCTTCACCGCTTGGTGCAACCATATCATAACCATCAGAAGTTGCGCCATAACCTACAATTTCAGCGTAGATTTTTGCACCGCGAGCAAGTGCATGTTCTAATTCTTCCACAACCACAACAGCACCACCACCAGCAATAACGAAACCATCGCGGTTTGCATCATAAGCACGAGATGCTTTTTCTGGCGTGTCATTGTATTTAGTTGAAACCGCACCCATTGCATCGAATTCAGTTGCACATTCCCAAGATAATTCTTCTGCACCACCGGCAAAAACGACATCTTGTTTACCTAATTGGATTAATTCAACTGCGTGACCGATACAGTGTGCAGAGGTTGCACAAAGCAGAGCTGATTGAATAGTTCACACCACGAATTTTTATAAGGTGTAGCTAAACAAGCGGAAACACTTGAAGCCATAGTTTTCGTTACTGCATAAGGGCCAATTGCTTTTACACCGCGAGGGCCACGTACCGCATCACACGCTACTAATTGATTATGTGCGGACCCCGTACCAGCGCCAATTACTAAACCGGTACGATCATTAGAAACTTGATCTTCTGTTAAGCCTGCATCCTCAATCGCTTCACGCATAGAAAGATAAGCATAAGCCGCTGCATCACCCATAAAACGGAACACTTTACGATCAATGTGCTCGCTTGGGTTTAATTTGATTGTTCCGGCAACATGGCTACGCATATTCATCTCTACAAACTCAGGCACAACTTCAATACCTGATTTCCCTGCTTTTAATGAAGCCAATACTTCTTCTTTGTTGTTACCGATACTTGAAATAATCCCAAAGCCTGTAATTACAGCTCTTCTCATTGCTTCTTCCTTATTGTTTTTATATGTAAAAATAACGGCTCAAAATTACTATGAAATAAAAAAATATTTCAAGCAATAATTCATTTGTTCGACCAGTTCAGAAAATCGCGTTATTATACGCAAATTTCATTAGAGCAAGGAAGGAATAAAAAAATGACCTTTAGCGTGCAACATGCTGAGATTCACTTCAATCAAAACCATATTCCCGTCTCCGATCAATTCGATGATGTCTATTTTTTTCTAACGAAAATGGATTGGCAGAAACAGATTATGTTTTTCTACAAGGTAATCAACTTTGGGAACGTTGGATAAGCCACAACGAGGTTAATTTTTGTCATCACTGAAACAGGATTTGGTACAGGATTAAATTTCTTTGCGGTAACAAATTGTTCCGTGAATTTCGCCAGCAACACGAGAATCATCCTTTAAAACGCCTTAATTTTATTTCCTTTGAAAAATATCCACTAAAAATCACCGCACTTTCACAAGCTCATCTTGCCTATCCGCAATTTGAAGATTTAAGCACTCATTTGCAACGTTATTGGCCTTCATTGATTCTAGGTTGTCATCGTATTCATTTTGAAGAAACAACGTTAGATTTATGGCTTGGTGATGTATCAGAAAACTTGCCACAACTTGGCGATTATATGAATGAACGTATTGATGCTTGGTTTTTAGATGGCTTTGCGCCAAGCAAAAATCCTGAAATGTGGAATGATGATCTCTATAATCTGATGTTTCGTTTCACGAAACCCAATGGTTCTTTTGCCACCTTTACCGCAGCAAGTGCGGTCAGAAAAGGACTTGAATCCGCAGGCTTTAATGTGACAAAACGTAAAGGCTTCGGCAAAAAACGAGAATGTTTAAGTGGGCTAAAAATACAATCAAAAATATACCGCACTTTCGACACCTTGGTATCTTGCTCAGCCTGCGAAAAATGGAAAAAAACAAGATGTTGCTATTATCGGCGGTGGTATTGCATCTCTTTGTGCTACCATTTCCTTAGTAAAACGTGGGGCAAAAGTCACCATTTAGTGTGAGGATGAAGCGCTCGCACTCAATGCCTCAGGCAATAAACAAGGGGCATTTTATCCGCAACTTAGTGATGATAATGCGCTCACTGTTGATTTTTATCTACACGCTTTCAGTTACGGTCGTCAATTACTTGATTGGGCAATCGCACAAAACATAGCGTTTGAGCACGAATTTTTGTGGCGTGGCACTATGTGCTTACAACGAAAAAGTGCGGTTAAATTAACAAAGATTTCTCAACTTGGTTTTACCGAACGAAATCTTCCAAATGCTGAATGCTGAACAACTCAGTGAAAAAGTGGGATTACCGCTTAATTGCGAAGGCGGTTGGATTGAACAAGGGCAGCTTGCACCAAGACAATTTGTTCAAAAATGCCTTTCATTTCTTGAAAAGCAGGGGGTCATCATTAAAACCTCACAAAAATTACCGCACTTTCTCAACAAGAAAAAGGTTGGGAACTAGAAAATACGCAAGGTCAAAAATACCGCCATGAAGTCGTCATTCTTGCGAACGGATATAAAATTACTGATTTTGTTCAAACAGAAAAGCTACCGCTCTACCCTATCCGCGGGCAAGTCAGCTAAATTCCAACATCAGAAAAACTTACTCAAACTGAAATCTGTACTTTGTTATGATGGTTATCTCACCCCAGCCGATCAATTAAAAAAACCTCACATTGCATCGGTGCAAGCCATGTTCGTGATAATGTTGATCGCCACTTTAGCGAACAAGAACAACAAGAAAATCAACAAAAACTCCAACAAAAATATCGCCCAACCCTGGACTCAAGATGTGGATACATCAGGTAATCTCGCTCGTGTAGGCATCCGCTGCTCCGTAAGAGATCTTGCCCCAATGGTTGGAAACGTACCCCATTTTGAACAGCAACAAGCGGATTATTACAATTTATTCAACCTCCACCGCCGTAAACAACCTATTCAAAGTGCGGCCAATTTTCAGAATCTTTTCTTAACGGCTGCCTTAGGTTCTCGTGGGCTTACCTCGCCCCACTCTTAGGCGAAACCTTAGCTTCAATCATTTATAGCGAGCCATTACCAATAAGCGAAGTCATATTGCATAATCTTTCAGCTAACCGAGCTTGGGTGAGAAAGTGGCTGAAAAGGTTCAAAAGTGAATAAATTGATAAGATTCAATATCTTACAAAAAGAACTTTGAAGTGTTAAAATTAAATAAAAACGTAAATATAAGAATGAATACAAAAATGCCATGCAATCAATCAATCAATCAAACTCAATCAATCAATCAATCAATCAATCAATCAATCAATCAATCAATCAAATTATAGAATTTGTTAAAACTTGCTATAAACCAGAAAAAAACTGTTTTGATTTTTTCTTAATCAACATTCTATTCCTTTTTCTTATATTGGAGAATGACCAATCAAAATGTTCTACTTGATATTTCAGGGGATAAAAGTTTGTATTGCGGATCCCTAACGCTGTTAATTTATCACTTATTAATCGAGAATATGAGGGCATTCAATAATGCACAGGCATATCGTGCTGGTTTAAATGTAGAAACTCCCGTATTGGATGCAAAAAGTGGGGTAAAAACTGACTCGTTATTTAGAAAATAGCAAGCCTTTAAGTCAAACGCAATTAAACGAACAAAGTTGTTTGTCTCAAGTTGCGAATAATTTATATCATTTACACAACAGTGAATTTATTTTCCGCAATATGTTTAGTGTATTTGATGAGTTTCGCCAGTATTTTTCATTGTTAGAAAACAAATCCGCTTTTTTCAAGCAGATCCTAGAATGGATAAACTTTTCAACCGTATTCTGGCAGTTTGAAAATATCAATAAAGGCGCAATTTTTACGTCCATGTCATAATGATTTGGTCCCTGAAAAATATGCTATTGCAAGACGACCGGCTATTTTTTTATCGACTGGGAATATTCAGGCTTAAATGATCCGTTATTTGATATAGCGACGATCATTGAGGAAGGTAATTTGTCAATGGAAGCTGCTGATTTTTCTGTTAGAAATCTATTGCAATCATACAAATAAATACAATTCGAAAGAACTTCAAACAGCTCATAAGCGATTAAAAATCCATCGCTTTTTGCCAAAATGTATTATGGTTTTTATGGACAAAAAGTAAAAGAAGAACACGGTGAGGATTTTGGTGATTATGCATTAAAACGATTAGACGCGGCATTTAAACTTTTTAGAGGAATTACCGTGATGCGCGGTTATCTATTTGGAATACTATCCGCTATATTTTTGGGCATTATCTGGGCTGTTGTATAACGAATTACCACTAAGTGGATTCACTGCATTAGGAAAAAGTAATTTCATTACTCTTTTTTTAATTGATTTTTCATTGTTTGTAATAGGCATAACATTGTGGAGAAAAAGAGCGGTTAATTTTTCAAAAGATTTTTTTGGTCCCCGTATTATCAGGGAGTATTAGGCGGACCATTGGGGATGTCGGCATATTTATTAAGCATCCACTATTTAACAATATATTATGCCGCACCTCTTTCTTCTCTATTCCCAGTTTTTAGCAGCACTGATGTCTTATTGGATTCTAAAAAGAAAAATTACCAAAACAGCCCAATTCGGATTCGCCTTGGCTATTATTTCTTCTTCGTTGCTTGCTATTGAAGTAGGACAAGAAATAACCTTTAATACTATCGGTTTTATTTTTAATAATTTGTATATTAGGGGTGGTCATCTGAAATAGTGATATCCTCCTATACAATGCGTTCTCTCTCTGGACTTCAAGTGTATTTTTTTAAGACTATGTGGTTCAACTATTGGTTATTTATTGATTCTATTTATTCTTTTCCTTGAAAGATTTCTCACTAGATATACTTAGTTTTAATTATGTACAAATTGCTGGTGTAATAATCTTTGGTGCATTATCTTACTGCTGCTATTACCAAACGATTTATCTGTTAAAACCAATCAAAGCAATGGCATTAAATATCACATATTCTGTATGGGCAATTGGACTTGGTTATCTGCTCTATAAACAGCCAATTAAGCCCATTACCTCTACTCACCTTATTATTAAGTGCTGGAGTGATCATTACACTTTATTACAAAGGGGAACAAAAATGAATGCAATCATTTTAGCAGCAGGCCTAGGCAGCCGCTTTAAAGAAATCACACAAACTACCCATAAAGCACTATTAGATATTCATGGAATACCTAATTTAGAACGAACACTCGCTTTTCTACGTCAAGCCAATATCGATAATATTGTCATTGTTACAGGGTATTTACACGAACAATTCAATTATCTACAAGAAAAATATAATTGCACTCTAATTCATAATGAAAAATATAGGGAATACAATAGTATTTATTCCTTCTCTCTAGCTCGAGACTTCTTTAATGATTGTTATGTGATTGATGCGGATGTTGTACTTAATCGAAATATTTTTTTCTAACTAAGCCATCACAGTAAATATTTCACAGTTATCCGTTCTAAAAACGCACAATGAGTGGCTACCGGTTTTAAATAGTAATGGGCAAGTAATACGCATTGATATTGGTTCACTAAATCAACCCAGTTTGTCAGGAATATCATTCTGGACTACACAGGATTGCAATACCATTCTAAATTTAATCAAAGATTACTTAAATGAAGTGCGGTTAAAAATCCCAAACTTTATTGGGATACTATTCCGATGGAATATATAGAGAAATTAAATATCTATACGGAACAACTTAACAGTGATGATATATTTGAAATGGATAACCTTGATGACTATCACTACATTTTTACAAAAATTGACATCAAACAAGGAAAAATAATGAAAAAAATTGACGCTTAGAGAGCAACAGCTAGTTTGTCTAGACATCTTAGATTATTTCCACGCACTGTGTGAAAGATATAAAATTAGCTATTCTCTTGGTGGTGGAACATTGATCGGTGCAATACGCCACAAAGGTTTTATCCCTTGGGATGATGATATTGATGTTTATATGCACCGTGATGAATATCAAAGGTTCGTTGATGTTTGGTTTCAAGAAACTCACGAATACTACAATATGGAAACGGCAGAAGACATACTTGCTCAAAAGAGTGGAGAAATGGCAAAAATCTTTGATTATCGTACTCAAATAACCGAAATTGACGGAAAAAAAAGCGCAATGTTTATAGATATATTCATCTATGATGGGGTGCCAAATGATCCAAAGATCATCTGTTCTTTTATGAAAAATATAGAAGAACTCATCGTCGTTTCTATTCTTGCAAGAAAAGATCGTTAAGAGAAAAAAAGAAAAATACCTTATGGAAAGCAATACTTAATAAATTGAGCCATTTAATATTTTTCCAAAATGCAAAAAATCTAGAGCAATTTCAAATAACATATCCGATAAAACAATGCGATTATATTGGTCTTGTATTATCTGATTATGACGATTGCGGAGGATGGAAAAAAATCTTATATGCCAAAGGAATATTTTTAATCACGTTATTTATAAAGAATTTGAAGGACGACAATTTCAAGTAATGAATGGATATCACGAACACTTAACGCAATATTATGGAGAGTATATGAAACTTCCTCCAGAAGAAGACCAAAAACCACATCATATTCAAGAGGCGTATATGTTATAAGCGAAAGGGCAGATTTAATTCTGCCCTTTTTCAATTATTACTTAACCTTCCCACAATTCAAACAATACAAATACTGACCTTTAGGATCATTAAATTTAGTTAATACATTCAATTCTTTTTGTAATTTTTGAATTGGAGCTGGCAGACCAAGCCATTTTAATTAACTGCTCTTGCGTACCTTTTTAGTATCGCGCAATAAGGTGCTAATTAAACTAACGTTATCATCAGTGAACCATTCCACGCTAAAATCTTGTACGGCAGTATCTTGGCGTTGATTCACTAATTGTTCTGCTTTATTAACCGCTTCATTAAAAGAACCAATCTCATCCACCAAACCATTTTTGGAATGCATCACTGCCTAACCAAACCTGACCTTGAGCAAGTTTTATCTACTTGTGTTTTTAGAAAAGCTGCGACCTTTGCTAACAATTTCTAAAAATCTGTCATAACCATGCTCAATTTCTGTTTGATAAATATCTTGCACTGGTTTTGCTAATGGAGAAAAACGCGGATGTATTAGCTAATTCAGTGGTTGAAACACCATCAGCATTCACGCCCGATTTTTCTTAATGCTATTTTTCAAAAAGTCGGGAACATCGCGAAAAATACCGATAGAGCCCGTAATGGTGTTTGCATCGGCAATAATATAATCTGCAGTGGATGAGATCCAATAACCACCAGATGCGGCCATAGCCCCCATAGAAACAATCACAGGCTTTCCAATTTTCTGTAAATTTTTCAGTTTCTTGTCGAATAATTTCAGAAGCAAAAGCACTTCCACCAGGTGAATTAACGCGTAGAATCACAGCTTTAACAAAATTGTCATCATAAGCTTTTGCGAAGAAATTCGTGCAATAGTATCACCACCTGCATTTTTTCTTCATCACTTTCCCCATCAATAATCGTTCCCTCAACATTCACGACTGCAATTTTTATTTGGCACATTGTAATGTTCTAAACGATCAGGCAGTTGAGTCAAATAATCATCAAGTTCAATTAGATTCGCTTTCCCATCACTCCCTTTTACCAAAAAGTGCGGTGAGTTTTTATCTAAATCCAAACGAGTTACAACATCGGTTACTAATCCACGTTGTTGGGCATAAGCGGTACTATTGCCTTTTAACGCTTTAAGATCCGATAAATATTGTTTCGTATTCGGCAAAACGTTATCTTTCTTAATCTTGCGATTTTCGCTGACTGATAAAACATAATTGTTCCACATTTCACCTAACCAACGCTGCATATTTGCTTTTGCCTCAGCCGACATATCGTTGCGTAAAAATGGTTCTACCGCGGATTTATAAGTCCCTACGCGGAAAAATATGTGGTGTAACGGCTAATTTGTCGAGCATTTCTTTGAAATATAAATTCTCTTGCGATAAACCGTGAATATCCACACTCCCAATTGAATTTAGATAAATTTCATCAGCAAAAGCTCGCTAAATAATATTGTCCTTGTGAATAATTATCCGCATAAGCAATCACTGGTTTTTCCTGCATTTTTTAAACTGGCTGATAGCGCCACCAATAAAATCTAATGCGGGTAAATCTGCTCCTTCAAAATAATTAAGATCGAGTACTAATCCTTTAATTTTAGGATCATCTTCCGCTTGTTTAATGGCAAATACCACATCAAACGTCGAAATTTTTTTCTAGGGACGTGCTCGCCATTCAATTCGCTTTAACGCATCTTGCCAACGAAGTGTTTCATCTCGGTTGTCCGCTAGATAACCATCTAAATTCAGTAATAACGCGCCTTCCCCCGTTAATGTTGTAGATTTTTTCCTCCGCTTGAAAAGCTAATAATCGCCACTAGCAATAGTACAAAGCCTAAAAAAACACAACATTCATCACAAGATCACGAGATGAAACACAGCGATTTCCAACATAATTTTTAATACTCGAAACATACAAATTACCTTTAAAAAAATTTGCGCTAGCGTATCACAAAGCCTTGTCAAAAAAACTATGCTATAATCCCCCGCACTTTTTACTTATAGGAATAATAAAATGGATGCGTTAACTCTTTTAACAACAAGAAAATCAAACAAAAAATTGACCGCTCCTGCACCTAATGCAGAACAGCTTGAACTTATTCTCCAAGCAGCAATGCACGCACCAGATCATGGAAAATTACATCCTTATCATTTTTGTTGTAATGGAAAATGATGGATTAAATAAATTGGAAACGCTACTTAAAGCAGCCGTTGTGGAATTTGATTTGGGTGAAGAAAAAAATTAAAGAAAAGCTGAAAATTTAGCACATCGAGCACCAATGGTTATTGGTGTCGTAGCAAAGATCGATCCAACTATCGCTAAAGTACCTGGATGGGAACAAATGTTGAGCGTAGGCTGTGCAACTTACGGAATACAGCTGGCTGCACAAGCACAAGGGTTTGATAATGTGTGGATTTCAGGGAAATGGATTAATGGCACTGCATTACGAGAAGCTTTCGGATGTCGTGAACAAGATCGCGTGATTGCGTTAGTCATGGTTGGCACAGGCATGGAAAAAGCCGAACGTGAATGCCGTGTTATCGATACAAAAGATTTTGTAACCTATCTATAAAATATTGCTTGCTTTCCTTAAGACTTAGAGGAAAGCAAAATATTCTCTACTCTTCTTCCAATTCATCCGCCATCGCTGCCAATATTTCTCGTGTAAGAATGGCTAATGCACGATAAAAAGGCAAAGTTGCTTGAGTTTCTACTTGAGTTAAAAAAACTTCGCTGCACAAGGCAATAAAAAGGTTTCAAAGAATTCTTGCTGAGCGACTAAAGAATCTGAATTATCTTCAAGCCAAGAGGCTGTGAGCAATAATAAAGCAAAATGATCCGCACTTTCCACCTCTGGCATATTACGTACAAGGCGAAAATTAACAAATTCTTCAACATCAATCTCATAAGCTGAAATAGAGGTGATGACTTTACCATTGGTACCAAACAATTTTTTTGATACTCTTGGTTCAATAAATCGAGATCAATTTTTAGCTTGTAGGCTATTCAGCGCTAATTCACTTTCTTTATCAGTATCTAACGCCCAAACTTGACTCAAACCTTTTTGTTGTAACCAAGCAAACGCGCCTGCAAGTACTTCATCAGTAGGGAGAACGATAAAAAGATTACCGAATAATCGACTAATTAATGAAAAATTATTAATTTGTTTTTTTCAGACATTACGCTTTTTTCCTTTAAAAAGTGCGGTCAATTTTTTTCTTTTTGTTTTTTTGAGCGGCAAGTTCAATCATTGCTTTACGCGCCTCATCATCAATTAAATGAATATCACCGAATAATTCAAACTCAACATTTTCAATGCCACAATAATTAAACAGTCCATTAATTAAACAATGATTGAGAGATTTATCCACACCAAATTCTTTATATTTATCAACATTACTGCCAATCGTAATAAATTGCTGCATTTGCTTATTTTTTTAGCAATCCCACTGATTCGCCGTTTTTCCGTTTTATAGGCAAAACTCATGGCTTAATACGCGATCTAAATAGCCTTTCAATATTGCTGGAAAGCCCATCCACCAAAGGGGATAAACCAACGTAATTAAATCCGCTTGAAGGATAAAATCATGCTCTTGCTGAATATCTTCTGGAATAATACCTTTGTTAGTATTCTGCAATTCTTCATGAGATAAAATTGGATTGAAATTCATTTCATAAAGATCACGAAAAAAATACATTTACACCATTTTTCTTGACTAATTTGCTCAATACGATTGGCAATCGCTCGCCCAAAAACTACGCACTGAATTAGGATGAGCAAAAATAATTAAGTGATTCATTTTTTTCTTGCCTATTTATAGGGAAATAAAACGTGGCAGAAGTCTATCAAAAATAGACCGCACTTTGCATATAAAATCACATAAAAAAAAGCGGGCATAGCCCTGCTCTCTTATTTGCATCATAATTATGCTGCGTTTTTACGTTCTTCTTCCATACATACTGCTGCAGTAAATAATACGTCAGTTGATGAGTTTAATGCCGTTTCAGTTGAGTCTTGTAAAATACCGATAATGAAACCAACACCGATCATTTGTGCTGCTACATCATCAGAAATACCAAATAAGCTACATGCTAATGGGATTAATAATAATGAACCACCTGCCACACCAGATGCACCGCAAGCACAAAGAGAAGCCACGATACTTAATAAAAATCGCACTAACAAAAGATACTTCCACACCTAATGTGTGTACTGCAGCTAACGTTAAAATTGTGATCGTGATTGCAGCACCTGCCATATTGATGTTCGCACCCAATGGAATAGAAACAGAATAAGTTTCCTCATCAAGGTTTAAACGTTTTGCTAATTCAATATTCACAGGGATATTTGCCGCAGAACTACGTGTGAAGAACGCTGTTACACCACTTTCGCGTACACAAGTCCATACTAATGGGTACGGATTACGACGAATTTTCCAATAAACTAATGCAGGGTTAATAACAAAAGCAGTGAATAACATTGTACCGATTAATACTGCAAGTAATTGCACATAACCGCCTAATGCCACTAATCCTTTATCAGATAAGGTTTCAGCCACTAAAACCGAATACCCCAAATGGTGCAAAAGAAATAATGACGTGAACAATTTTTGATACACCTTCTGCAAAATCAGATAATACATTTTTAGTTGCATCAGATGCATGACGTAAAGCCAACCCTAAACCGATAGACCATGCTAATACACCAATAAAGTTTGCTTTGAAAATCGCATTTAATGGATTATCTACCACATTTTAAAATAAGGGTAAATAAAACTTGGCCAACAGCTTGTGGCGCTGAGCTTGCATCTTCTTTCGTTGCAAGAACCACTTCCGTTGGGAATACGAACCCTACAATAACTGCGACAATCGCAGCTAAGAAGGTGCCTAAAAGGTAAAAAGCACAATGATTTCTTTCATATTGCTTTTTCGTACCAATCTTACGGTTTGCAAGCGCAGCCATAACAAGGAAGAAAATCAAAATTGGAGCAACAGCACGCAATGCTTTAACAAAGATGGTACCTAAAACGCCCTACTTTTTTTCCGCAATATTAAAACCTAAAGCACCCTCAAGTGCAGGTCCAACAAGCGCAATAATGATCCTAGAACTAAACCAGTTGCAATTCTTTTTACTAAATTGCCCTGGAATAACAGACGAAATAAACGAGATGTGTTCATACTTTTTATCTTTCTTTTTAATAAATTTAACTTCAGATTGTTACCAATCCACCTACAAGGGAATTAAAGATAGCGTAAATTCTTATCGAAAGAAAATATTTTTTTGTTATTTTTTTATCCAATAAGTGAACTTTTTTTCTAAATTTGTTAGATATTTTCTAAAAAAACATACTTATAAAAATTTTTATTTAACCTATTGACACCCTGTATGAAACACCAGTAAAAATTTAACTGTACAAAAAAACAAGGTGAAAGGTTATTTATCCATATTATTTAACAGGAGATAAGAGAATGAACAACCAAACTTTGACTGCACAATATGAAATGGATTTTTCTTATAATCCACTCCCTTTTTTCAGTGATATGGATGACAGCCTTAAATTCAATAAAAAACTAGACTTGAATCTTTATTGCATTAAGCGTCCAAAGCAAACCTGTTTTATTCATGTAACCAATCCAAATATGTTAGCTTGGGGAATTGAAACTGGAGATATGCTAGTCGTTGAAAAAAATGACGATCTTTATTCAGGTGATCTTGTTGTACTTGAAGAAAATAACGAATTTCATGTCTATGAATTTATAGCTCATGACGGCAATTACCTTTTTATGGCATTGGATTCCACCACACCAAATATAAATACAAAAGATTGGTCGAATTTACCTATTGTCGGCACAGTAACTAACACTATCCATCAAATGAAACGTCGCGATAAAATGAAATGGGCAGCTTAGTGAAAAGCAAATAAAAAAAGTGCGGTGAAAATCAACCGCACTTCTATCTAATATCTAGATTATATTTTCAATTAATTACTCGTCGCTTTACGTCTAGCAATAACTGCATCAGAAAGTTGTTTTAATAATCTTTCAGAATCTTCCCATCCAATGCACGCATCCGTAATACTTTGTCCATAAGTCTGCGCTTTGCCATCAACTAAATCTTGACGGCCTTCCACTAAATGGCTTTCCACCATTACGCCAAAGATTTGTTTAGAACCAGATGAGATTTGATGACACCATCTTGGCAAACATCCATTTTGTTTCTTGTATTGTTTACAGCTATTTGCATGACTGAAATCAATCATTACATGAGGGATTCGACCAGATTTCTCAATATCTGCACACACTTTTTGCCACATCTTCAGCATTGAAGTTTGGTCCCTTTATCTCCGCCACGTAGAATAATATGGCAATCTTCATTTCCCTTAGTTGAAAACAATTGCAGAATGACCAAATTTAGTGACAGATAAGAAATAATGAGGGGCTTCGGCTGCCCTAATTGCATCTAAAAGCAACTTTCACTCCCCCATTGGTTGCATTTTTTAAAACCAACCGCACAAGACAAACCAGAGGCTAACTCACGGTGAACTTGTGATTCAGTTGTACGTGCACCAATTGCGCCCCAGCTCATAAAAATCTGCCACATATTGTGGCGTGATCATATCTAAAAAAATTCACCGGCAGATGGCACACCTAAATCATTAATATCAGAAAGTAATTTTCGTGCAATGCGTAAACCATCATTTAAACGATAAAGTATCATTTAAATACGGATCGTTAATTAAACCTTTTCCAGCCCACAGTTGTGCGTGGTTTTCTCAAAATACACACGCATAATAATTTCAAAGGCTATCTTTATATTTTTTTCACGTAATGGTTTTTAAACGGTTTGCATACTCAATCGCAGCTTTAGGATCATGAATAGAGCAAGGACCGATAATCACTAATAAACGATCATCTTTACCATGAATAATATTATGTGCCTCATGACGGGTTTGCTTCACTAATGCCGCAGCATGTTCACTTGCTGGGTATTTTTTTCTAATAAGGCAATGGGTGGTAACACCTGATCGACTTTTTCAATTCGCGTATCGTCGTTTGCCACGACAATTTCAATTTTTCTCTTTAGCCATATATCACTCTCAAACTTTCAAATGTTGTGTTTTTAATTATGTAGGTAATCTACACCTATTTTTTTGTACTAGTAAACTAGTTCATTATATTTTTTTAAGAATAAAACCTACAAGTTCGCTATTAAACTATCTTTAACGCATGCTTGCAAGCCTAATAAAGTGAAATATTGAGTGAATAAAAGACAAAAATACCGCACTTTCATGCGGTATTCACAAAAATTAATGGCTACTTAATACTTGGGCAGGGTTGTAATTTAGCGGCCCTACTTGCTGGATAAAGACTAGCAATTAAACTCAATACAAGCGCTGCAACTAAAACCATCAAAACATCCAACCAATGTAACTCGCTTGGCAAAAATCGACAAAATACACATCACCCGATAATAATTTCTTACCGACAATCCACTCAATGCCTTGAATAAAAGTTGTAAGATTTAATGCAAGTATAATGCCCTAACACAATGCCAATTAAAGCAACCTTTCATTCCTGCCTGTAAGCCATACCAAATAAAAATACGTTTAATGAACGCATTATTCGCCCCAAGCGTACGCATAATGGCTATATCGCCTTGCTTATCTTTTACCGCCATAATCAGCGTAGAAACAATATTAAAACATGCCACCCCAATCACGAGCACCATGGCGATGTACATCACTGTTCGAATAAGTTGAATATCGCGATACATATAGCCAAATTTACCAATCCAGTTTTGAATATAAAGCATCTGTGGATAGTCGTTAAGCATAGACAAATCCAGATTTTTTACAGAAAAAGGATCATCTAATTTCAATTCAACACCTGTTATTTGATCTGGTTTATAAGTTAAAAATTCTTGTGCTTGACCAAGCGGCAATGAGGCATAGCTATAATCAAGTTGCCCATCTAAACGTAAAATTGCTGTGACTTGCACGCGTTCACGAGTGGGTTGAGCAAGTTGTTCATCGCCATTTTGCTGAGAAATAAGTAAGGTAACCCAATCACCCGATTTTTACATCAGAGTTCTCTAGCAATACCTGAACCCAAGACTAATCCGCCTTCTTTCCCAAATTTATCCCAGCCTTGCTCTTGTACAAAATTACCAAAGAGAACTCACACGATCTTCTGCTTGTTGTTCAATGCCCTTCACCTGAACCACTTTCAGTTTTGAGCCATTTTCTACTAATGCAGTAAAAACTAACAAAGGGAAATACCTTTAATTTGGGCATTTTTGTTGCAAGCGTTTTTCCAAATTTTGCCAATGATGAATTGTCGGATCCGTTACATTCGGTGAAGATAAAATCTCTGCGTGGGGAACTACTGCAAGAATTCGTTGGTTAAGCTCACGCTCAAAACCCATTCATCGCACTTAAACCAACAATTAAAACTGCAACACCCAGCGCAATGCAATTGCAGAAAATTTTTGCAATTAACGCAACTAAAGGATTTTTCTGCTTACCTCGTTGATAACGCCAACTAATGAAAAAGGCGTATTCATTATGCATCTTCCTTCAAAAATACCATCTTGCATCACTAAACGACGTGATAATTTTTCAGCAAGCCCCATGTCGTGAGTGACTAATAAAAAGCGATATTTTTGCTCTTGGTTAAGTTGTTGAATGAGTTCAAAAAAATGCTTTCTGTGGTCTTGTGGTCGAGATTTCCTGTTGGTTCATCCGCTAAAACTAACGATGGATTATTCACTAAAGCACGCGCAATAGCCACACGCTGACGTTCACCTCCAGAAAGCGCAGAGGGACGATGCGTAATTCTATGACTTAATCCCACCGCACTTAGCATTTTTTTCGGCACGATCTTTCGCTTCTGTTTTATTTTGATGACCAATCAACATCAGCATCATCACATTTTCAAGTGCGGTAAAATCTGCCATTAAATGATGGAATTGATACACAAATCCTAAATAGCGATTACGCAAAAGCAGCTAATTCATTAGCCGATGCTTTTTGCAAGGATTGTCCATTAATAAACACTTCCCCACTACTTGGCTGATCAAGTCCCCCTAAAGTATGCAATAAAGTACTTTTCCCTGAACCAGAGCTTCCCACAATCAGCAAACCAACTCTGCAGGTTCCATAGAAAAAAAACGCCTTTTTAACACTTGCGTTTGATTTTCACCTTCTTGATAAAAATTTATTGATGTTTTTCGCATTTTAATAAATAGTTATTCATTTTTACTCTTTTTAACCGCACGTTAGCAGCAAATCATCTCATTAAAAACTGGCGCGAGTCTATCACACTTTTTCCCTGAGCTTAAATTTCAATACGCCCAAAAGTATTCAAATCCCGTTTCAGGAAAATATTTTTTTCAAGATAACGTTTTTAAATAACCTTGTGTCTCTTGACTAATAACAGGATCGTATTCAAGATAACCGTTATACATCACGCTTAACACTGACACCCCATGAGAACGACAAGCCTCTAAACTTAATAATGTGTGGTTGATGCTACCTAATTTTCCCGATGTCACTAAAATCAAAGGATAATTATTTGACTGGATATAATCTAATGTCGTCGCCTCTTCACAATAAGGAACCATTAATCCCACCGCCCCCTCCAGCAACACATAATCATATTTTTCTACTAAAAAGTGCAGTGGATTTTTCAATAATTTTTTTCATTAATTTCTCGCCCTTCGAGCTTTGCTGCTAAATGAGGAGAACAAAGGGTATTCAAAAAGATAAGGACAGGTGTCGCCTTGTAAATCCTCTTCCGTCAAATCAATCCCTTGAATCTTTCGATGTACAAGCAAATCATCAGCGATATTTTTACAGCCTGTTTGAATCATTTTTGTGTAATAACGGAAAAGCCTTGTTCCATCAACTTTTTAGCATAAATGCCTGTTGCAACTGTTTTACCTACATCGGTATCAATGCCCGATACAAAAATAACCTTGCCCATAAATACGCCTTACTGATTTCTAGCATGAGAATAACGTGCGATAAAAACAATGGATGATAAGTTAACCGCACTTTACCCGATGGCAAACTAAAAAGCCTTCAAGTAATCATCAATAAATTTGTTGAGATTTTTCTTGTCCAATTTTTCTGGTTAGTCGCTGTTACACCTGTATATTTCAGATGTTTGAGAACATCTAATGGCGTATCAAAGTCTAGTATTACATTAACATCATCATGCCATAAAAAGCTCAAAATCATTAGCTAACCAATTTTGCCATTGAGATAAATTCGGATAATTTAACCCCACATTCGTCATTTGGCGAATCTCCTTTAAATTATCTTCACCAAAGGTCGTCATCGCCAATAAACCATTAGGTTTCAATCCTGTTTTACAATGGGAAATAAAATTAACAGGATGATGGAACCACTGTACAGCTGATGCACTTGCAATCAAATCAAATTGTCGTTGAAAAGGAAAGTTCTCTGCATCACCACAATAAAAATCAAAGGGTTGAATCAGCTTTTCAGCGAGTAGAGCGCGCACATCGCACAAATCATTAAATAACCAATAATTTGCTGAAATCTGTTTTTGCAACAATGAACTCAACATACCAGACCCGCAACCAAGCTCCAAAATGCTATCTAGTGGCCCATTTGGTAAATAGTCTTGCAAATGCGTCATTAACTTAATATTCATTTTTGTTGAATTAACGCATGTTCATCACTAGCTATTTAAGGCTTTTTGGAAGGCGTGTTGAATGCGCGATTTATTTACGGAAGTTAATGATTCCATAATGCCGACCAGTGGCTAAATCTTGAAAACACATAATGTTCACCCTCTATTTCCTGAATGGCACAACGCAATGCCCAATATTGGTGCTGATTAGCTGGCATAAAAAAAATTTTTATCGCGAGAACTAATCCAGGCATTTGTCCAGTGAATAAGATCTGTGCGTTTATCCTGCTGAATCATCGCAAAAAGAGCGGTAAGTTCTTGATGAATTTCGTTAAATGGTCGTGCAGAAAATTGTTGATAACGTTCAAAAGATACTTTGTCACCACAGATTCTACGTTCAAACTTTGAACGAGTATTTTCTGTGAGATTATCTAACGTACCTTTAAAAAAATAACGTAAAGGAATACCGAAAGCTATCATCACAAGGTAAACCTGTTCCATTCACTGCTGTGGCAGATTGTAGGTGATTCCTTGTAATACTCGCTCTGCCACCCAAACACCCATTGACCATGCTACTGCACGAATTTGCTGATAGGCAGAAAAAAATCAAAAATCTAACTTCAAATCTTGATAATCATAGCAAATTAATAAATCATGATCTGTTGGCAAAATCAAATGAGCCACAGCATCAAGAGGTATCCCCAGCCAGCAAAATAAACTATTAAATGCTCACCTTGATGATCATAAAATTTTTGTTTTTCACATTATTTCCTTATAAGCATGCCACAAACTGTTTTACTTCATCCATTGTCATATCTGCCGTCAAAAGACAATCGTATTCTGGATGTACCTTTTGGTACTGTCGGTGGTCTAATCGGCAAGCAATAATAACCTTGCTCTTGCAGATCTTTCGCCTTAGCAAGGGTTACTTCGTTCTCACCTAAAATATAGGGAACGATGCAAGTTTGGCTTAGCATTATTTGCGTTCTATGCTCCACTTCTTGGCGTAAAAATGCACTTAACTGCTCAAGATGCGTTCTTTCTTTTTGAAAAGTTGTGGTAATCGTTCAAAAAAATAAAAATGAGTCCACGCCACATTAAACGGCGGAAGTGCGGTTGAAAAATCAATGGACGCATTTGATTAATCAAACACTCTTTTAATATTTGATCACAGACGACATAAGCCCCCATTGAAGCTAAGGCTTTGCCAAAAGTGCCAACCAATAAATCTATATCAGCTATCACATTAGCTCGCTCAACAATACCTAATCCGTTTTTACCATAAACGCCTATTGCATGGGCTTCATCCACATAAAGATAAGTATTTGGAAACTGTTTTTTTAATTGAACAAGATAGTTCAAATCAGCTACATCGCCATCCATACTAAAAACCGATTCTGTTACAATAAAAGTGCGGTCAAATTTTCCGGCATTTTTTTCGAGCAGACTCTTTAGATGTTCATAATCATTATGACGATAACGAAAGAACTCACATTGGCTTAAACGAATACCATCAATCATACTGGCATGCACTAATTTATCTGCCAAAATTAAACTTTTTGTTGTGGTCAAAGCCGGTAAAAATACCAAGATTAGCGTGATAGCCACTGTTAAATAATAAAGCGCTTTCTCGTTGAAAACGTTGAGCAATCAGCTGTTCGAGATCGGTATAAATAGGAAAATTTCCCGTTAATAAACGAGATGAAGAACTAGTAAAAGAGGGGAAATTATCGCCATATTGCTGTAAAAAAGACTGGCGCAAATTTTCATTTGATGCCAAACCTAAATAATCATTAGATGACATATTCAGCATTTTACGATTTTCTCGCGTAATATATCGTCCTTGATGAACTAAATCAGGAATTGAACGATATTGATTTTTGTGCCCTAAGCTGTTCCAGTTGCTGTTTAAAAAGCATCCATTTTTTTATCCTAATGTTCATATTCCTGCGTTAAAGCCAGAATCATACCTTCCGTTAATTTCTGAAGTTCATCATCTTTAATCACAAATGGTGGCATCACATAAACCAATTTTCCGAAAGGTCGAATCCAAACACCTTGATCCACAAAACGTGGGACTAAAGTTTTTCATATTTACCGCACTTTTCATTTCAACCACCCCAATCGCCCCTAATACGCGAACTTCTTTGACGTAATCTTTTTTCAGCTAAAGACAAAAGCTGTTGTTTTAAGGAAGACTCAATTCGCTGAATATTTTTGCTGCCAAGGACTTTCCAACAATAAACGGATAGATTCTGTCGCAATTGCACAAAGCCAACGGATTTGCCATAAAAAGTGGGTCCGTGCATAAAGCATTTAGCCTCACCGCTACAAATAATTTGCGCAATTTCAGTGGTCGTAATGGTTGCCGATAAAGTTAAATAACCACCCGTTAAGGCTTTACCGATACACATAATATCTGGCGAAATCCCAGCATGCTCGGCAGAAAATAATTTCCCTGTACGTCCAAAACCCGTGGCAATTTCATCAAAAATTAGCAATACACCATATTGTTTACAAAGCGCTTGCGCTTTCACTAAATAAGTTGGCGAATAAAAAAATACATACCGCCCGCACCTTGCACGACAGGCTCTAAAAATAAGTGCGGCGATTTCGCTACCTTTTTCTTAAAGTAAATCAGCTAAAGGTTCAACCGCACAATCATTCCAAGATTCATTAAATGGAATATTGGGTTGAGAAGAAAAATATTGTACTGGCAGGCTATGATGAAATAAATGGTGCATACCTGTGGTTGGATCACACACTGACATCGCATTCCAAGTATCGCCATGATAACCAGAACGGATGGTGGCAAATTTTTGTCGTTGTACTTCCCCTTTAGCGTGCTGATATTGAATAGCCATTTTCATCGCCACTTCTACAGCAACAGAACCACTATCAGCAAAAGATCTTATCTAATCCATTTGGCAAAATTTGTACCAATAATTGAGCTAATTCCACCGCAGGTTCATGGGTAAAACCGCCAAACATAATATGGCTCATTTTTGCCAACTGATTCTTTGCCGCTGCATTTAAACGAGGGTGATTATAACCATGCAACGCCGCCCACAAGAAGACATGCCATCAATCAAACGACGTCCATCTTTTAAGGTTATTATCACGCCATCTGCGTTCTACCACATAAAGTGGCATATCAGAAGAAACTGAAGAATAAGGATGCCAAATATGTTGTGTATCAAAAAGCTAAAAAGTGATTGTTCATCCATCATTCATTTTATACCATTAAAAACTTATTCGTATCGCAAGGCGGTGGCAGGTTCTACTTTTGCTGCTCGATAAGCGGGATAAAGGGTTGAAAGTAAAAGAAAGCAACAAGGAAAATCCAATGACAAAAATCATTTGAACAAAGGATAATTCTGTTGGTAAAAACACCTTGTGGATTTACCGCACTTACAATGTCTGTTAAGTTCAAGGTGACTAAAACACCTAAAATAGCACCGAGCAATGTGCCAACAAATCCCACCAGTAATCCTTGATAAATAAATACTGAACGAACTTGGGATTTTGTTAAACCCTGAGTTTGCAAGATCACAATTTCCCCTTGTTTATCCACCACCATTAAACTTAATGAAGTCACGATATTGGAAATCGCCACGACAATGATCAAACTAATTAGCAATCCCATCATATTTTTTTCCATTCTCACTGCTTGGAAAAATTCACCTTTTTGTACGCGCCAATCCGTGATTTTTTTGTGTTGGGAAATGTTGTGGGAGTTCTGTAATTTGGAACGGATCATTCAGAAATAAACGATAGCCCTAGTGCTTGCTGAGGTTGAATACGCATTAAGCGACCAATATCTGTAATATTAGCAAAGGCTTCATAACCCGATGCTTCGCCATAATCATAATAAATATCGCTAACCGTAAATAAGCGCTGCATTGGCACCCGACCGAACGGTGTATATTGGCTATTTTCCGTAATCATCAAACGGATTTTTATCCCCAACATTCACGCCCAGTTTTTTTGCGCAAGTTGATCGCCAATGACTAATTTAAATTCACCAGTCGGTAAAATTTCATTAAATTTAGTCTGATCAAAGATTCAACAAAGGATCATCAGAAAATGATTGAATACCAATAATTTGTCCTGCACTTACGCCTTTTTGTCGTTTTGATAAATCACATTTGTTGTATTGATCGGCACCGCTTTTTTTGGACAAAAGTGCGGTAAATTTTTCTAATGTTTTTCTGTAGAAATGGGCTGTTCTTCACTCACAATCGCGTGAGGAATGGAAGATAGCACCTGTTGTTTTTGGTAACCTTCTAATCCATTCATCACAGAAAGCACGATAATCAATGCCATCACACCTAGCACAATCCCTAGGCTTGCAAGATTAGTCACTAATCGGCCCAAAAACGATCCGCACTTTTAGCACGCCAATAACGTAGTGCAATATAAAGAGAAATAGGAAAATTCATTATTTTTTTGATTTAATTGTTGTACAAATTCTTCGATGTTTTGCATTACTTTTGCCAACTAATGTTGTCACTGCACTATCACTCGCCCAAGCAATATGCGGGGTGATAATTAAATTAGACATAGTTGTTGCAGCTAAAATTAACGGATTATCTTTTTCTGGCGGCTCTTTTTACCATTACATCCAAAAGCCGCTCCACCTAAATGCCCCCGTTTTTAACGCATCAACTAAGGCAAGTTCATCAATCAGAGGCCCACGTCCTGTATTAATCAAAAATGCACCTTTTTTTCATTTTTGGATAAGGTTTCTGCATTCATTAAATTCTTAGTTGTTTCGGTTAATGGGCAATGCAAAGTCACAATATCCGCTTGTTTTAATACTTCCTCAAAGGTGTATAACCTTCACGGCAAACAGTGGCGTCTTTGTGTTCAGCATAAAGCACTTTCATTCCCCGGCATTAGCCAAACGTCCCACTTCTGATCCTAAAGCAGCCTTTACCAAATACACCCAATGTTGAACCGCGCACATCTGTAATTGGGTAATCAAAATAACAAAACTGTTTACTTTCCGACCATTTTGCTTCTATTTGATCGCGTAACCAACCAGCCAAACTGTGTTTTAAAGAAAAAATCAGACCGATAACGTGTTCTGGCACGGTTGTGCTGGAATAACCCGGTCACATTACGTACGGAGATTCCCATTTCTTCTGCAGCCACAAGATCAACATTATTTGTACCAGTTGCAGTAATCGCAATTAGCTTTAACTTAGGTAATTGTTTTAACGTTTCTCGATCAAAAATGACTTTTGCTCGTAATAACAATATCAGCATCTTTCGCTCGTTCAATCGTTTCAGCACAAGAAGTATGCTCATATTCAGTCCAAGTATGCACAAAGCTTGGACGAGGAATAGGGATATGTTTCGGGATAGCCATACTATCTAAAAAGACGATATTCATTGTTTCTACTTTTATATACAAAGTGATCTGCCCCCCAAAAGTTGGACAGGTTAGTTAACTTAAATATTGAGCTCGGTATTGCACTGGGCTCAATCCTTTGAAAGCAAGTTTAATTCGTTTTTGGTTGTAATACACTAAATATTCTTCAATTTCAGCCTGTAATTCAGCGATTGAGTGATAAGTCCGAGAGTGGGGTGCAGATCACTTAAGCCGATTATTTATCTAATTGAACAGGAAGAAATAAGCTTAATGGACGTTTTTTCACAATTTGACAAACTTCATGCCAAATTGGCCACCAGCTATCAATTTCCGTATTTAAAGAACGCAGGGCAACCCAAAGCGTTAATGAAAAACTGACAATTAAATTCACTAAACCAATCAACAATACAAAAGCAATGCATTGTAAAAGCAATGAATAGGTGAAATGTCCGCTCACGGCAATATAGCCTACATTCGCCGATGAAAATGCCACATGACGAATATCTAACGGAAGATGCGTTAAGTAACCCACCACACCCGTAATACCAAGCAGCATACCAAAGCAAAGGTTACCGATAATAGAGCCATAATTCTCATGCATATAATTAGCAAATTTAACGCGAGATTTCTCAGACATTAATTTTTTCAATAATGGATGTTGGGTTAAACGCATACGCATATTCAAATAATTGCTGCGGTTATCAAAATAGCCCGAAATAATCCCTGAGCAGAATAACCATACTCCCGCAATGGCTGCAAACCATAAGGTTCCCGCAAAAGGATCAATGCTATGCAACTGATAAGCGATTTGATCAGCATTCATCAATGGCTCACCTGTTTTATATTGGTAACCAAACGCAATCAATGCGGCTAAGCCCATCGCAATGAGCACATTACCTAGCACCGCAATACTTTGAGAGCGAAATACATCCACTAATAATTGGGCTAATTTCATATTGACGCTTTTACCTTGAGGCGTTTTCTCGACGGCCTCAGCAAAACGGGCTGCTGTCATGGCTGGCTGTTTTGTTGCTACCGTAAAATGCAACATAAAGATCACCATGAAACCTAAGCCGTAATTTAAGCCTTCGGCAATCCCTTTCCAGACTTTGTCATCAATAATGCTACCTAGATAGGTTTTAAATAGCGCCATCAGTGCAATTAATACACCCACCACCTGCCGCAGAATAAAAACATTGCCCAGTACTCTTTTTTTATCTCGAGTGATGTAATGCTCGCCGTGATCGCCCGCATTTTGGGTAATGCTACGTGAAATTAATCTTGAGCTTTGTTTCCATAATCGGGTGATGCTATGTTTTCTCTGCTGCTGCGCGAGCAAAACAGCCAGTTAATAACAATATCCGGCGTGGTAAATAGCGATTTGAAACAAAAATCGCCATCAAGGTTTCTAATCGCTCTAAAGTCTGAGAAAGACGCTCCAATAAATACGCCGTATTTAAAGGAAGAACCCGACCACTGCCCCACGTTTTTTTGCAAACGATCAACCAATTTTTTTACATTGGCTAAACATTACCTGTAAATGGCTATCATCAAAAAAACCGTTGATTGTCGGCGCGCCTGTAACCAATTCACCACTTCATGGTGCAATGCCACAAAAGGGGAATCTGCATTCAACAGAGAGGGCTCCATTCGCATCAGCTCAGGATCCATATCTTCAGCAGCAATCCAAATTGAAAGCATCTCAATGGCAAATAACCCTTCACTTTCAATATGATTTTTTTAAACGCTCACGATCTTTTTGTTCTGTACAACGGGTTAAAGACGCCAAATACGCCTCGCCACGTTTTTTTAAAGGAACAGCATCAATCCAGCGTGCATCATTTTTTTATCTCTAAATAATAAATAAAAATATCACGTAAATCATTAATATCTTTAAAAGAGGGGTTAAAACGCTCATAAATACGTGTTTTTCATCTCCTGTCCAAAACCGCCACGTGTAAGAATACCGCTACTAATAAACAAGGGGTAAAGGCGTAAACCACATAACCAACCACATAATAATTTCGAAACAGAACATCCTAATTCTTTATCGTTTCTTTAAGATAAACTTAAAACAAATGCAAGGTCGGAGAAATTTTTTTCTGTAGGGGCTGCTACGTAATAATTGGCACAAGCCCTTCCACGAGACCAAAAGGCATCGTTTTCCGCCACTTTGTTACGCAAAAATTGCGGTAAAGGTATCGATTTTAATCATGAGCTTTCCCTCCCTCATATCGTTTATATTCAAAGGCGTGACATTATACAGCGCTGTTGGATAAAGTAAAAATTAACGGAAAAAGCGATCTGCCCCCCAAAAAGTTGGACAGGTTAGTTAACTTAAATATTCTTCAATTTCAGCCTGTAATTCAGCGATTGAATGATAACTCCGTGAGTAAAAGCACTCTGATTTTAGTATCGCAAAAAAACTTTCAATTACCCCATTATCGTAGCAATTTCCTCGGCGACTCATACTTTGAACCGCTTTTACCTTTTGGCGTAATTTGAGCGTCATGGGGCGATAACCATCTCTGTTTTTGTTCTTTTTATACGGCGATAAAATAGCTTCTTTAGCTTCGTGATAGTTTCGCTTAATCTCTTTATAGTAAAAGCTTGAACGAGGCATTTTAGCCACTCGAAGTAAATCATTTAACGCGTGGTTTGGCTTCAAGCTTTCAATGATTTTTCTTTTTTCTGTCGCTGTTTTTGACGGTCGAGCGCCTCTAACTCCTTTAGGTAAGCAATCTCCGCACTAGCCAAGTGCAAGCTCTCGTTGTAACTTTTTTTAAACGCTTTGGGTGAAAAAAATCTGTGGTTTCTTGAATTTCAATGTCTTTCTTTTTCATCTTTGGCTTCACTATTTTTCGGTGTTTTAAGGTTTGTATAAAGGCGATTTTACGCCATCAAGCCCTCTTTCCCGAAATGCTTTTTAGCCAATAAATGACGAGAACGTGGGAAATTTTATGAAGTTTAGCCACCTCACGGATACCATAATCCTGTTCGGTGACGAGTTTGATAATTTTCAAACGAAATTGATAAGAGTAGGACATAATCCGCACCTCAAATTAGGTGTCCAGGTTTTTGGGGTGCAGATCAAAGTGCGGTCAAAATTAACCGCACTTTTTGATTAAATATTTTTCTTAGATAGAAGTATCCAATTCTGGGAAAGATTTTTACTAAATCATCAATCGCTTTCATTTTGAGATACAAAGCCGTCAAGAGCGGAAAGAGGTAATGCAGAAGGGCCATCACATTTCGCTTGATTTGGATTTGGATGCGCTTCTAAGAATAAACCTGCAATTCCTACCGCTAAACCAGAACGCGCGAGTTCGGTCACTTGTGCGCGACAGCCACCTGATGCAGCCCCAAATGGATCACGGCATTGAAGTGAATGAGTTACATCAAAAATAACAGGACTACCCTTAGATGCTTTTTCATCACGCTAAAAACCAAGCATATCCACAATTAAATTATCGTATCAAAGTTTGTTCCACGATCACAAAGAATGATTTTATCGTTACCACATTCTTCGATTTTTCCACGATATTGCCCATTTGACCTGGACTTAAGAATTGTGGTTTTTCACATTAATCACTGAACCTGTTTTTGCCATCGCTTCAACGAGATCTGTTTGACGCGCCAAAAAGGCTGGAAGTTGAATAATATCAACAACATCTGCAACAGGCTGACATTGATAGATTTCGTGTACATCGGTAATAATTTTTTTACCCCAAAGGTATCTTTTTAATTCTTGGAAAATTTTTAAGCCTTCTTCCATGCCTGGACCACGGTAAGAATGAATAGATGAACGATTCGCTTTTGTCAAAAAGAAGCTTTTAAATACGTAAGGCACGCTAAGTTTCTCTGTCACTTTCACATAAGCTTCGCGAGACTTGCATTACCATATCCGGCTTTTCAAGTACGTTCATTCCGCCAAAAAGTACGAAAGGTTTGTCATTTGCAACATCAATATTGCCAATTTTTACAATTTTTATTTTTGCATAAATTTTTCCTTAAATCAATGGAGGGCAAAAAGGATCTTTATCAATCTCGCCCTTAAGTTCTAAAAGTTGAGTTCGGATTAAAGCCGCAGTTGGGTCTTCCGGACAACGTTCCACAAAAATTCTAGATCTTTCAATGCTGAAGGGTAAGCGCCCATCTGAGCTAAAACTAAACCGCGATCACGGATGTGATAAGGATCTTCATAATTGCCAATCAGCAAATTCTCAATATAACGGTATGCCATGTCGTTATGCTCTTCGCGGATGAGTGCATTCTTCGCCAGTTGCTCAAAACGAGAATAAAGTAAAGAAAGCTCGGCTCTATCAAGTTCTTCCGGTTGAATTTGCACACCAAAGCCAAATGCGCCTTCATAAAGTTGCTGTAATTTTTCTTGCGATATATAAGTACCATCCCAAGGATCAATAAAAGCCACTTCATCTCTGACTTCGGCACGTAAAATGAGCTGTGTTGGGAAATTTACGGGTAAATCGGCAAATCAATACCTCGGCTAAATAAAGCACAATTGCCCCAAGCGTCACTGGCATTCCTTGGCGGTGCTCCAACACATAAAGGCAAATACAAATTGCGTGCATAGAAATACTCTTCTGAATCACAATGAAAGCCCCCAATCACCATAAAAATAGCTGTAGTAACTGATGAATCTGCTCTTCTTTCGGCCAATCTGGCAGAAATTTCTTTACGCGCTCGACGTACAAGCCCGCCTATTTTTTTCCCCGAATTTTGCGCTTCTGATGTGCCATCATCTGAGATGGTATTATAAAATGCACAAATTGATCGTATAACGCACGTCGATAATATTTCATTACTTCTTCCAAAAACCTAAAGTGACGCGCTCATTGTCGCCATAATCACGCACGGTTTCAACCATTTCCCAATGATTTTCTAGGAAAATTGACCGCACTTTTTCGCCTTGTTGCCATCCGTGTTCAAGTAATAATGCACCATTAGAATTCAAATAATTCGGTGCTAATTCAATAATATGACGTAAATCAGCATAACCGGCATCATTGGCAACTAATGCAGAAAAGGGGTTCAAAACGCACATCACCTTGACGTAAATGTTCATCTTGCGCATCAATATAAGGTGGGTTGCTGACGATAAGATCAAACTGCCCTGTTATATTTTCAAACCAACGGCTCTGCAAAAATTGGACATTTAGCTTATTTCTTTCCGCATTAGATTGGGCTAACGCCACAACATCGGGCATAAGATCAACACCAATTATTTCTAATGAAATTTGTCGTTTTTGACAAATAGGTGAAAGCTCGGAAGCCAAAGCTAGAGCTATAGCACCTGTGCCTGTACCAAGATCAAGAATACGAAAGTACGGTGGATTTTCTTCCAGTTTTTTTCTAACGCAATTTGTAATGCCTTTTCCACTAAAAATTTCCGTATCTGGTCTTGGAATCAAGGTGCCTTTTGAGACATTTAACGGCAACGACCAAAAATTCTTTTCACCAAGAATATAAGCGATAGGTTCGCCTTTTGAGACGACGATCTAAAAAGTGCGGTCAATTTTCAACCGCACTTTTTCATCAATCTCGGTATCATCAAAAGCAAGGATTTGCGTACGCGATTTTGCCAGTAACATGTTGAAGAAGCACACGTGCATCAATTTTTACTATTTTCAGTGGGATTTTTTGTACCAAATCCGCAATCGCTTGTGCCAGCCATTCTTTATAATTCATTATTTTTCGTCTTTTAACACAATTGTGCCAGCCAATAAATCAGTTAAAGAACGACGATCATCGCGCACAAGTGCAACAATACTGCTAATAATTAATAAGAAACTCGTCCACGCCAATAAAATATCAATAATCTCGACCGATATATTTACCAAATTCAACAGGTTGATTAGTATGATAATTAAATACACGCAAGCCTAACCAGCATTTTGCCATTGTTTGACCATAAGTTTTCATGAAATATAACTGAAAACCTACATACAATCGTTCCCAGCACACCAGCAAAATCCCCAATGCAAAACCAAGACCAACCATCACCCAAAGCACAAGTCCATTAATCATGCTCGCAAGCCAACGTTTAAAAACGGCTTGCTTGAGCGGGATTGAGAAGGTTTGAAAGCAGAAGAAAATTCAGCATCTTTTTGATTTTCAATGATCATTTTATTTCCCTTTAAAGTTAAAAAGGACATCTGAAATCAGATGCCCCTATCATTAATTCTGTTCAGACAATGCCGCTAACTGATCCGCTTGATATTCGGTAATAATCGGCTGAATCAGTTCATCAATTTTACCATTCATCACTTCATCCAAACGGTAAATTGTGAGATTGATACGGTGATCTGTGACTCGACCTTAGGGGATAATTATATGTACGAATTTTATCAGAACGATCGCCCGAACCTAATAAGTTACGGCGCATATCAGTTTGCTCTGCAGCTTGGCGTTCTTGCTCTGCTTGAACAATACGTGACGCTAATACCGACATTGCTTTCGCTTTATTTTTGTGCTGTGAACGCTCATCCTGACATTCCACCACAATACCTGTTGGAATGTGTATAGTACGCACCGCTGAATCCGTTGTATTTACATGCTGACCACCTGCGCCTGATGAGCGATAAGTATCAATACGCAAATCTGCTGGATTAATTTCTGGCATTTCCGATTCTGGTAATTCTGGCATTACCGCAACGGTACAAGCTGAAGTGTGAATACGCCCTTGTGATTCTGTTTTTGGTACGCATTGCACGATGACCGCCAGACTCAAACTTTAACTGACCATACACACCTTCGCCAGTGACTTTAACAATCACCTCTTTATAACCGCCTTGCTCACTTTCGTTAGCACTTAGCATTTCTACACGCCAACGTTTACTTTCTGCATAACGGCTATACATACGGAATAAATCACCCGCAAAAATACCCGCTTCATCACCGCCTGTTCCCGCACGGATTTCTAAATAGCAGTTATATTCATCATTAGGATCTTTCGGCAGTAAAAGAATTTGAAGTTGTTGTTCCACTTCTTCAAGTTCGGCTTTGGATTCTTCGATTTCCATTTGCGCTCATTTCTTTCATTTCAGGATCGTCGAGCAATATTTCAGCTTCTTCAATATTTTGATTTAATTGCGTCCAACGGTTAAAACATTTCACCACTTCTTCAAGTTGCGAATATTCTTTAGAATACGCACGGAATTTATCCTGATCACTAATTACAGAAACATCGCCCAATAAGGCTTCTAGCTCTTCATAACGTTCTTTTTAAACTTTCTAATTTTTGCAATAATGGAATCTTTCATCATTTGTAAGTCACCGAAAATAAAATCGGCGTATTCTAGCCGATTTTAGGGAAAATTGACAGCGAAAAGGAGATTAAGAATCTCAGACGCTTTATTTGTGATTTACCTACTATTTATTGGTGTCTTGTTTTTGATTGAGCTCTCGATATTTTATCACACCCTTCTTGGCTGCGTAAATCGCAGGCATCACCCAAAAATATGTTTTCGCTTTGGTTTTATCTTTTTCCAACTCGCCTAAGCTTAATTAACACTTTCGGATCTTTACTTAATACCAGCTCTTCTTTAATTGCTTCAATTTTTCTTGAAGATCGGGCTGGTTTGGTAAATCATCACGACTAAGAACATTCAATTTTTAAATCGGTAATATCCGTAATTTTTATCTTTGCAAGTCAATTTTTCCTCACATCTATCCAACAATTCTTCAACCATTTTTTTCATTCTTTGGCGTACCCAAACCTAATAAATAAAGCGTAGCTAAATTTTTGGTAAATATCAATCCCTCTACCTCCAAATACTGTATATAGAAAATCCGATGTGTTATTTATTTTGATATTTTTGTAAGCTTCACTATACCAATAAAATGCTTTCTGCCAATCTTGTTGCACAGCATCACCATAAAAATAAGCACTTCCAAATTTGCTTGAGAGACTGGAAATCCTGCTTCAGCATTTTTGGAGTAAACAACATCATTGCACTTAACTTATCTCCTTTAGCAGCCAAGATGGATGCCTGGACCCCTTTCGCACGATAACTTCCTAATTGAATAGCTTTTTTTCACGATATTCATCTTTTTCTTTGCTCATCTAAAAACAGCTAATTGAAGATAAGCTTCCGCATAATTTTTGTGCTGCCGCTTTCTCATACCATTTTTAGCAAATTCTTCTTGATCATTACTTTCATAGATTTTTAGCTAACTGAGAATTGTGCAGCTGGATAACCTTTTTCTGCTAACACAGCAAACGCTCAGCAGGAATTGGCTTAATTCATTACGCGCTTTTTGATCGTTATAATGCTGTTCACGCTCTAATAAACGTTCTAACTTCCGAATTTCTGCCTGTTCTGGGTAATATTGGGTAAAAATACACCGCTCCGCCACCAATCACCGCCAATAATAAAACAGCTAAGGTTAATTTTTCTTCATTATTTTTGCATCCTTATTAAACTTATAATTAAATAAAATACAATTTCTACTCGCCAATATGAGCTGTAAACGTGTTATTACATCTCTCCTCTATTTAACTTGCCATAATATTCACAACCCCGTTGTTCACCATTATTGCAAGCCTTACTAAACCATTCTTTAGCTAAAGATTTATTTACTTGAATACCTTTTCCTAAAAAGATATGGAGAATCCCAACATAAATTGAGCCTGTGCATCTCCCAGCTCCGCCGCTTGGCGATACCACCCTCACCGCTTCAACATCATCTTGTTTTACGCCGAGTCCCTTATTATACACCAAGCCCAATTGCGAATTGAGCCAGTGCAAGTCCTTGCTCCGCCGCTTGACGATACCACTTCACCGCTTCAACATCATCTTGTTTGACGCCACGTCCATCTTCATACATCGCACCCAATTTCAATTGAGCAGCCGCATCTCCCTGCTCTGCCGCTTGGCGATACCACTTCACCGCTTCAAAATAATCTTGTTTGACGCCAAGTCCATTTTCATACTCATTTCCCAAAAGAACTTGGGCGATCGCATCACCTTGCTCAGCCAAGGGTTGAAGAATTGCCAACATCGCTTTGAAGTCTTTTTGCTTATATAGCTGCTCAACTTGAATCATTTGGCTTTTGTTCTATTGCCCAAGCTGTAGATTGAAAAGAAAATACAGAAGCACCGAAAAGTACGGTGGTAAGAAGTGTTTTTGTGAATCGCATAGAAATCGTCCATTTATTAATCAACAATTGAAACAACCAAATGTTTTTGTTTGGCATTATGTTTTGTTGTACTCTCTGTAAAGGGAGTACAACAACCCGTATACTAGGTGTAAAATGATTAAAAATTGGTCTATTCTAGCCGATTTTAAGGAAAATTGACAGACGCAAAATCTGCCTAAAAATGACCGCACTTTAGATGCGAGTAACATCAAATTTCGCTAAATCAATTCGCTCTTCTGTGCCATATAGCAAGAGCATGGCGTAACATTTCCGCTCGTTTTGGTAAACCTTTTTCCGCATAGGTTTTCACTTGCTCATACACGGCTTGTTTAAAAGGCTGTGTATCGCCTGGATTGCCATTCAAATTATCCGCACTGGCAAAATAACGGAAACCTGCCGCTGTTGCTAAAATCCACTCTAATGCTTGCGGTTTAACTTCAACTTTTTCAAAGTCACGCTGGCGTTCTTCAGAACGTCCATCTGGCTCATACCAATAACCAAAATCTTCTAGTTTACGGCGTTCTTTGCCTGCCACTAACCACTGGGCAATTTCGTGTAATGCACTGCTGTAAAAACCTCTAGCAAAATAAATCGCGTTATAAGGTACTTCATCATTTGCGGGTAAATAAATGGGTTCCTCACCGCAGCTTGACTAAGCAAGTGTTGTATTCCTCTTCAAAACATTGATTAAAAATTGCAATAATATCTTCTAATTTATGTTCCATGGTATCGACTCCTAAAAACCGCGAGATTATATCACCAGAGGCTCATTTGTTCTTGTTTATTTTCTTCAGGTAAATTGACATGTAGTCCGATCAAAACGAATCGATCGCCCTTTGTACTCTCATAAAAATTTGAGGAAGTAATTGTTGAAAACTCTCCAAAGAAAGTGGCACTCTGTTTTCTCTAAAGTGGTTACTTGAAAATCTTCAAATTTAAGCTTTACGCTAATTTTACGGAATGAAGATAACGGTATATTAGGGGCAACACGCTTAAGGCGACGAATTAGCTCTTGATAAAGATTATTCAATAATTCTGAAGCTTGCTCAATTGTGTGAATGTTTTCAACCAAAAGTTTGTTCTACGCCAACTGATTTACGTTCACGATGGGCTTGTACTCACGATCATCAATGCCATGGCTAAAAATCCCAAATAAGTTTACCCGCCTTACCAAATTGGTTTAATAAGACGATTTGATCAAAGTTTTGAATGTCAACACAAGTTTCTAATCCCATATCGAGTAATCGTTGTGATGTCACTTTACCCACACCAGGAGATTTTATTTAAAGATAAGGTTTTTAATAAATTCCTCGACTTCATTAGGGCTTAATCACAAATTGCCCATTAGGTTTATTCATATCCGAAGCGATTTTTGGCAAGGAATTTTTAAAGGCGCCACACCTGCGGAGGCAGTTAAATTCAACTCATCAAAAATTGCTTGGCGAATTTCTTGTGCGATCCAAGTCGCTGAGCCTGAACATTTTTGACAGTGCGTAACATCCAAATAAGCTTCATCTAAAGAAAGGGAGTTCAATAATATCGGTATAACGCTGGAAGAGTTTGATGAATTTGTGCGAAACTTGTTTATACAACGCCATATTAACGGGCACGAGAATGAGATTAGGACACTTTTTGTGAAAGCTGAGCCGTTGGCGCTGCACTATGCAAAACCAAATTTTCTCGCCTCATAATTTACAAGTTGTTAATACACCACGTTGACGAGAAGAACCACCAACTGCAACGGGCTTTTCCCAGCAAATTAGGATTTTCACGAATCTCAATTGATGCGTAAAAACAATCCATATCAATGTGAATAATTTTTATCTTGTAGCATAGTGCGGTTAAATATTTTCTAATATTAATCAAGTAAATAACTGTTTAAATATACACTAAAATTAATAACCTTTCAATTTAACCTTTTATAAATGCCCTTCAAAGCTATAATTCAATCAATCTCAACTTTTCCTACACTTTCTTTTTGTTAGACTAGCGCACAATTTTGGGGCTGATTCTGGATTCGACAGGATTAGCGAAGCCCAAGGTGCACGTCGAGGTGCAGTAGGCCCTCGTAAAATAAACCGCAAAAATAGTCGCAAACGACGAACAATACGCTTTAGCAGTCAATAACCTGCATTTAGCCTCGCGCCCCAGCTTCCGCTCGTAAGACAGGGGATAACGCGGAGTCAAACCAAAACGAGGATCGTGTGGAAGCCACCGTTTGAGGATCGAAGCACTAAATTGAATCAAACTAGCTTAAGTTTAGCGTGTCTGTCCGCATGCTTGAGTGAAATTAAAGACGAGACCAACGTAGTGCTGAAGGCAGAGTACTTTCGGACGGGGTTCAACTCTCAGTTCACCAAACAAAAACTAAAGCCTTGATTATCAAGGCTTTAATTTTATCTAATCACAATAAATTCCCCTGGCAATGGTTCATTTGTTGCAATCAACAATCGACTTTTGTCCCAAATGCCCCACTAAACGGACTTTTTATCGGTTGTCACTTTCACCAATCAGTCGTATTAAGACGAGACTAAACGTGTAGTACTGAAGGTAGAAGTAATTTCGGACGGGGTTCAACTCCCCCAGCTCCACCAAATACTAAAAGCCTTGATTATCAAAGGCTTTTAATTTTATCTAATCGTTAACAAATTCTCGGTAGCGGTTCATTTGTTGGTAAAATCTAACGTAATCGACTTTGTGCCCAAATATGCCCACTAAACGACTTTTTATCGGTTGTTACTTCACCAATCACAGCCGCATTTTCACCTAATGGATGATGTACGAAGTGCGGTCAAAATTTCTGATGTTTTTCAGCTAGAAGCAACATAACAAGCTTGCCTTCATTCGCGAAGTTTAATGCTTCAAGACCAAGTAATTCCACAAATTCCCGCACTTCTTGGCGAGATTGGTAAGGGCTTGTTCATCAATATTAATCCCTAACTGTTGCGCCTGTGCAAATTCATGCAAAAACAGCATTAACTCCCCACGGGTCGCATCTCGAACTGCTTTCACGCCATCTACTTCACGTAAATTTTCAATTAGTGGATAAAGCACCGCACAATCACTGTGAAGATCCGTTTGGATACCCAGTTTTTCACGTAAATTTAAGATTGTTGCGCCATGATCCCCAATAGTGCCGCTAACAATGATTTTTATCGCCAGCCTGAATGTTATGAACCCCCCAATCCAAATTTTTGAGGAATAACACCAATTCCACTGGTATTGATAAAAATCTTATCCACTGCACCTTTCTGTACCACTTTTTGTATCGCCAGTAACAACCTGAATGCCTGCCGCTTTTGCGGTTTCTGCCATTGATTGAATAATTGCTTTAAGATCCGCAAGTGGCAATCCTTCTTCCAAAATAAAGCCACAGGATAAATATTTTTGGTATCGCACCGCACACCGCCACATCATTTTGCCGTGCCGCACACCGCTAATTTTCCCGATATTACCACCAGGGATGGGATCAATTACAAAACTATCCGTACTAAATGACAGTGTTTCGCCTTGCTTTGCTAATTCGGTTAATGAAATTCTTGCCTGATCTTCCCCTTGCGCCAAAATAGGATTAGCAAAGGCTTCAACAAAAATAATCTTGGATCAATTTCTGCATGGCGGCACCGCCATTACCGTGCGCCATAGTGATAAATTCACTCATTTTATTCTCTCCGATATTGATAATAGGCTGCACATGCGCCTTCGGAAGAAACCATTAATGCGCCATAAGCATTATCAGGATTACAACCTGTGCCAAATAATGGGACAATCAGATGGTTTACAACGCCCAGTCAAGACGTCACCACAACGAGAATTAGGATCATCCGCCACCTGTTGCGCTTGGCTTTGGAAATAAACTTCGGCATCAAATTTACGATAAGCATCTGTCAATTCCAGCCTGATTGTTCAATTTCCCTAAGCCACGCCATTCACTGCTTGCTTTAAGCTGGAATACTTCTTTCATTGAACGTTGGGCCAAAAGCATTTTCCGTGATCATCAACAATGCGTTTATATTAGATTTTTTCGATTTCACAACGGCCATCAACAAATTGCTGCACTAACATCACAATTGCCTGCAAAATATCTAAAGGTTCAAAACCAGTAATCACGAAAGGTTTGTGATATTTATCGACAATCCCTGATAAGGCGATGAACCAATCACTATACTCACATGCCCTGGTGCAAGAAAACCATCAATTTTGACTTGATCTTGTGCCAGTAAGCTATGTAACGTTTGGAATAATCGTGATGTTTGTGACAAACAATCCAGAAATTTTTGTTCCTAGTTTTTGGCTTGTTGAAGCGTCACTGCTGTGCTCGGCATCGTCGTTTCAAATCCTAAGGAGACGACTTTTTATTCGGATTATTTTGTGCAATATTCAATGCATCCAAAGGGTGAATACACAATGCGAACATCTGCGCCTTTCGCTTTTGCTTCCAAAAAGTGAACCTTGGCGACCTTTCACTCGCATTGCATCACCAAAAGGTACAAAATGACATCAGGTTTCAGCGCAATTTCAATACAAACATCAATACGCCCCATAGGAAGCACACAGACAGGACAACCAGGGCCATGAATAAATTCGATACTTTTTGGCAATAGCCGATCCAACCCAAATTTAAAAATCGTATGGGTATGCCCGCCACATACTTCCATTAAATATAATGGATTCTGCGCCGTAAAGTGCGGCATTTTTTCCATCAATTTTTCAAGTTGCGCCACTAAACTACGGGCAAGTTCAGGATCGCGAAATTCATCAACAAATCGCATCGATTATCCTTGTTTACGTTGTTGTTCTAGCCAATTTAACCACTCACTAAGACCTTGTTCAGTAGTAGCGGAAAGTTGAATCACTTCAATATTTGGGATTCACACGTTTCGCATTGGCAATGCACTGTTCTACATCAAATTTCAAAGTAAGGTAATAAATCCACTTTATTTAAAATCATCAAACTTGATGCGGCAAACATATGTGGGTATTTAAGCGGTTTATCTTCGCCTTCTGTCACAGATAAAATTACTACTTTCGCTTTTTCCCCAAGATCAAATTCAGATGGACAAACGAGATTGCCCACATTTTCGATAAACATAATGCTGTCAGCTTGTGGTCTTAATTTCACCATAGCTTCGCTAATCATTTGTGCATCTAAATGACAACCTTTGCCTGTATTCACTTGAATAGCCGGGCACGCCAGTCGCACGAATACGATCCGCATCATTTTCAGTTTGTTGATCGCCTTCAATGACATAACAAGTGCGGTCATTTTTGAGGGCATTTAGCGTCGTCGTTAAAAGTGTGGTTTTGCCTGAACCCGGACTCGATACAAGATTTAAGGCTAAAATATGTTGTTTCGCAAAGAATGCTCGGTTGTGATCAGCTAATTGATTATTTTTCCAAGAACATCTTGTTCAATTTTTAACAAACGTTTTTGAGTATCGTCTGCATCGACTGGTTTATTGAAATGAAATGTTGAATGTGAAAAAGTTTGGCGTACCTGATTGATGACTTCCTTGATCATCATGAGTATGAGGCAATTCACCAATACGGACTTGCTCTGGATGTCGCAGCCACAGGTTGTACACATAAATCCTCCGTTTTAATGTGCTTATTTGGGCTGAGTTTTCAAACTGACTTTCAACAGAAATAATGTTTAAAAACACTCAAAGCCCTTAGCTTTGTCAACAAATTTTGCAACAAGCATAGCACAATCAAAATTCGCTTTTTGATGAAGATCATAAACTGATAATTTCTGTGGCTAATTCGTTAATAAATCCATGATGATGGGATGAAATCAAAATGGGTAAGGAAAGTTCACGCAAAAAGTGCGGTCAATTTTTTCAGTATTTTTCGATCTCAATCCATTGGTAGGGTTCATCTAATAATAAGATTTTTGGCTGCATCGCTAAAGACACCCTGCAAGTGCGGTGAAATTTTTCTCACCGCCAGATAAGAGTATGTACCATACGATCTTTTAAACGTGTGATGCCAAGACATTCTAATTGCTCCTCTGCGATATGATACGCCTGCTCTCTGGGCACATTTTGATTTAATGGTCCAAAGGCAATATCATCCAATACTGTTGGGCCAAAAAGTTGATCATCGGCATTTTGAAAACAAATACCAATCGTGCCACGAAACGGTGCAAAATCTTTTTCTTCACGACAAACTTGGCCAAATAGTTTAATTTCCCCTTTGGTTACAGGAACAAATCCCAACAAAGCAAGAAGTAATGTCGTTTTTCCTGATCCAATTTCCCCTTGTACGAAAAGACGTTTTTGACCTTCCAAGGTAAAACTCAAATCTTGAATAATCGCTCTACCATTGCGTTCTATACAAAGATTATTTACAGCTAACATGTTATTTTTTCTCTTTTTGCCGAAACTGAAAACCACGACATTTTAAAGCCATTTGCGCCGTTTCGGCTTTCAACAGGGCATGAATCAATAATAAAGCGACACTTTGAGCCGTCACATAAAGGGTTCGGCGATTAAGCCCAGGACGAAATCCACGAGCTCGCATGGCAATATCCATTTTTTGACGCAATTCGCCAAGCAGTGCAATGTAACGTACGGTCAGCACAAAAAGTTGAATTAATTTTTTTCTGGCAAAGGCAATTTACCCATGGCTTGAACAAGTACCGCATCATTAATATTCCACAAAAAGCCAAAAGAGAAATCAACAATAAATGAGTCCGCAAACTCAATTTTTTTCTGCTAATTCGATGCCTTGAAAATTGAGTTCAATGCCATTTTCTCCAATTTTCCAACTTAATGTCGCCCACATTAAAAGCAATAAAAATGATTAAAGCAAACCAACGTTTAAGATAGGGCAAAAAGATTTTTGACTGAACTGCAGTGAAATAAAAAGAGAGAAACTGCAAGCGCATTAAGGGGGATAAGCCAAGTGAGATCACTCAATCCACTAATGATTAGCCCCCAGATAAATAGATAAATCAACCTAAAGTGCGGTTGAAATAAGCGATGAATTTTCATTAAGAGACATTCTCGGTACGATTCATGACTTCAGGATACATTTTTACCAAGCAAGGTAATCACCCCTACGCTGATAATACTATCCAAAAATAAATACCGGAATATGAGAGACTAGCAAGAGCCAAAACAAGATTCAGATAACTTTTTCCGCCATCTAACATCAGCACAAAAAGAAGCAAGCGCACCTGCCCCGCCAACGCCAATTACGCCAGATCCAATACCGACTAATAAGCGATCTTTTAAAGCCATGTGAGGTTGTAAACGAGAACGGAAAAGATAATGAGCGATCACCGCTGGCGTTGCCATCACGCAGAGGTTGACGCCCTAACACTGCAAATCCGCCAAAAGAAAAGAAGATGACTTGCAATAAAAAGTGCGATGAGGAATGCAGGAAAAACTGCCCACCCTAGGAATAAACCAGCCATTCCATTTTAAAAATTAAATGCACGCTACCAATTCCTACGGGCACATGAATGGTTCCAGCCACAAAAATGCAGCAGCAAAAAGTGCGGTGAGCGGTAAACGTTCTGATTCTAAACGACGTAACCCCCACGAGCAATGCCCGCAACAGCAAGCACCGCGCCAGCTAATAAAATAGGCGTATGTAACACGCCTTCAGATAAATGCATTAAATACGTCCTTGTTTTAATTTTACGCGCATTACGTAAAGCAATAAGTCCAGCAATACCAACGATATAACCGATTCCGCCTAAAAATATCATGCAAATAAATTTTTATCTTTTTAAATGCGCAATATCTTCACGAAGCAGCATTAAATCTGCACCCGCTTTGATTTTCGGCAGAGGTATGAGCAGCAACAACTGACGCACGGTGTCCTTCATCGCCTTCCACCACAACTTTTTAAGGTGGTATGTGGCACATCAGCAATGAAAGCTTAAATGCGCCTTGACGGTCAGTTTTTCCAGTTAAAACGGGATCAGAAACACCTGAGCGGAAAACTTCTAAATAAGTTTCAGCTGCTGGGAGTCATATCAGAATAATAGGATTTGCCAGAGAGTGTTTGCCCATCATATTGGGCAAACACATAAAAGCGCATGGGCATAAGCATTCGGGAGATAGCAAGCCGCAAAAAGTGCGGTTAAAAACAATTTTCTTCATCCCAAATCCATATTATTGCGCATCAAAAGTTAACATATATTCTACAGAGCGACGATCGTAATCTGCATTATTAGTTACGTTTTCCTCAAACTCTGCCCATACTTTATTGAAGCCTTTAGTTGGCGTAAATTGAGCAATACCTTTTTCATTCGTTAAATTGAACGGTGCATCTTCACTCACACCCACTTTAATGCCTTGAACTGGTTTACCATTATGTAAAACAAGGATAGAAAGTGGTTTTGTTCGCTTTGTGCTTTTTCTTGAGGAATCAATTCGTAAGCTTGTTGATGAGATTTGAAAAGATTCAGCATCCCATTTCAAAAATCGCTTTACCAAATTTAACAGGATTGGTACTAAATTCTGCCGTTGGCTCTTCACGTTTTGTTTTTTCAACGTATTTACCGCTTGGTAATTTTGACCATACGCCATTATCGAAATGAACGAATACTAAATCTGATTTAGGCATAAGATAGGCTTCACCATTTCTGAATTGATAGTCAACTGCAGTTAATTTTCCTTGCGCATTTTAGGGCTTGGATAGATTTAAGTTTAGATTCTGGATAGGTTTCAGTTTGTTCATGTCCAAATTTCACTACGTATTCACCTTTAGCTGAAGCAGGTTCAAGCCAAACATTGTGTGCGTTAGCAACAGACATACCTAAAAAGTGCGGTTAATCCCACTGCGATTTTTAATTCCATTTTGGATACTCCTGTTTGTTTTGTTTAAGAAAATCTGAACGCATGATAAAATATGAAGTAACTTTAGAGTCAAGTTATTTTTTAAGGTAATTAATGAAAATTGGAGCACTTGCTAAAGCCCTAGGCTGTACCGTAGAAACCATTCGTTATTATGAACAACAAGGGTTTAATCCCGCCCCCAAAACGCACTTCAGGCAATTTTTCGGCAATATAATGAAGAACACTTGCAACGTTTATCATTTATTTGTAACTGCCGAAATTTAGATATTTCATTAAGTGAAATAAAAAGCCCTACTGAATTTAGAAAATGCCTCAAAACAACAAAGCAGAAGAAATAAATCGAGTGTTAGACAAACATATTAAAGAAGTGGCAACACGAATTCATGAACTCGCCCATTTACGGATGAAATTAATTGAATTACGTGAGAAAAACAGTCTCGAATGATGAAGATCCAATGAAATTGCTATTGCAACATAGTGGCGTGAAATTTGTGCGGTTAAAATAACCGCACTTTTAGATTATGGCTGACTAGATAAACGCTGTTTTGCTTCCTTATTGCCTAATTCAGCCGCTTTCTTCAGCCATTCCAATGATTTTTTCAGGTTGGTTTTTGCGAGCGATAAATATTACTTAACATCATCATTCGCATCCGTATCTTTAGCTCGAGCTGTACGTTCAAAAAGCTTAATGGCTTGCTCTGTATTTTGTTTGACATAATCGCCACGTAGATACATAACGCCAAGGTTATTTAGCCCTTTCACGCTGCCCTTCTCTGCCGCTTCGCTAAAACCACCAATAAAGCTTTTTCGTAGTCTCTCACCGTGCCACGCCCAAGGTTATATAACATACCTAGATTGCTTTGAGCGGTTATATTTCCTTCTAACGCCATCGGATACATAATATCGAAAAACTAGAGATCCATTGCTGTTTATTAGCAAACTCTTGTGCCAAATTCATTCTTGCTTGATCATCCATTTTCGAACTTGCTGTAATATCAACGGTTTTCATCGCCCAAATAGGCAAAGCTACAAGCAAAAGTAATACTGTATGAAAAAAATAACTTCAGTTTCATTTATAAAGTTGCTATTAAAAAGTAAAATAAAAAAACACAGCAGTAATCGCAAATTCTATTAGTCCAACTTGCATAACAGAAAGCTTTTTTAGTGGGCAGATAAACCGCTCGCACTAATCCGGGAACAAAAGCTAATGCTAAAATAAATTGTTGCGAAACCACAAAAATCAGCACACATAATAAGTGAAAAATCACTGATGCCCAAAAAAATAACGTGGATTTTTTTCGCTCACGCATCATGGATTTCACATAAAGTGTTGTTCCAATAAAAATAATGTTGGATAAATCGCTACCCAAAGCATTTTTTTCATCAAAAGTGCGGTCAGAAAAATAATAAGATCCCATTCCAGCTAGAGCAAAAATTAAGATCCCCGCCAAGTCATTCCATAAGTTACGCTCATCTTTTTTTCTTGGTGAAATAAATGTTTACCGCGACAAACGGCAGCATGGCAAACATAAAATAAAGTACTTGCCAATTATAAATTAACGCAGGAATCGCAAAAAATCACGGCGGCAGCAAAATAAATCACAGACCATTTTTGTATAACTCAAGATTTTTACCTTTAAACAAATTCAAAAAGGATACGTCATCAAATAAAGCGAAAAACCATCCCTAATAGTAAAAAAATACGTGCGCCCATACAGGATTAGCAAGTAACATGCCGTAAATAAAAGGCACCAATGCCATAACAATAGCGCCATGCTGATTAGAGATAAAGCAGTTTCATAATGATTAAATAATTGAGAATAATTATCGGGTATTCTAGCCTAGTAAAGAGGATTTTTACAAAAGTGGTAAACGCTATTTAGAATAGAAACAAAATACCCCAAAGGAGAACCTATGACAATTCAACGCATTTTACCCAGTGCACGTTTAAGTGAAGTTTCAATTCATAACAACCTCGCCTATTTTGCAGGGACAAGTTCCAGAATTAACCATCGAGCAAAAATGCCTACGAACAAACCAAAGAAGTATTAGGTTTAATTGATAAATTGTTAGCAGAAATTGGCTCCAATAAAAGCAATATTTTAACTGCGCAAATTTTTCTTGGCAGATATGCAAGATTATGCACAATTCAAATCAAGCTTGGGATGAATGGGTCGATCATGTTAGCCCACCAAGTCGAGCGACAGTCGAAGCTAAATTAGCGGATCCTCGTTGGAAAGTTGAAATTGTTATTATTGCAACTTGTTAGTTTTTAAGCCGAATAAACAGGAGAATATTATGGAAAATTGGACAAATGAAATTTGGGTAGCGATTGGTATCGCTTTTATTGTTGGATTATTTATTGGTTACATTGCTGTGCGTTTAACCAAAGGCTCGCGTAAAACATCAAGCTAAAACAGAAGCTGAATTAAAAACAGTCAAAAACCCAACTTGATACACAAAAAGGCGCAAATCGAAAAACATTTTCGCAGAAAGTGCTGAGTTATTCAAAACCTTAATTAACGATTATCAAAAACTTTATCGCCACTACGCAACCTCCTCCAATAATTTACTGGGCGAAAAAAAGATCACAAAGGTTTATTCACCCAACAGTTAATTACTGCAACAGATAAATCTCAAAATGAACAACCAAGAGATTATTCTGAGGGCGCATCAGGCTTATTTAAAGAAAATAAAGAAGAAAAATTAAAAAGTGCGGCTAAAAAAATAGAAATGTTTTTAGCCGTTTTTATATAGGAACAATTTATTGTTCTCTTATAACACTTATAAAACCTAGATAAAACAAAACCCCGCGATTAGTTTCGCGGGGTTATGAAAGGGTTAGATGGTGCGACTAGCTGGACTCGAACCAGTGACCCCCACCATGTCAAGGTGGTGCTCTAACCAACTGAGCTATAGTCGCACTGTATAAAGTGTCTGGAATTATAGATATTTTTAATCTGAAAACAAGTATTTTTTTCTTTAAAAACCCGATATAACTGGCAAAAAAAGTAAACAGTATTGCCTTTAAATAACCGGGCTGTTTTTTGATTTCCCAAATTTTTAAGCGTATAATGCGCACCGATTTTTTTCATCTGGCTAATATATAGCCAAGTAAAATAGTATCTTTAAAATTTTTGTAATTATTGACGGGAGTAAATAATGTCTAGAAGACTAAGAAGAACGAAGATTGTATGTACTATGGGCCCATCAACTGACCGTGATAACAATCTTGAAAAATTATCGCAGCGGGCGCTAACGTAGTTCGTATGAACTTCTCTCACGGTACACCTGATGACCATATTGAACGTGCTGAACGTGTACGTTCTATTGCGAAAAAAATTAGGTAAAAACCGTGGCAATCTTAGGTGATTTACAAGGTCCTAAAATTCGTGTTTCTACCTTTTAAAGACGGTAAAATTTTTCTTAAAGCGTTGGTGATAAATTCATTCTTGATGCAGAATTACCAAAAGGTGAAGGTACACAAGAATCTGTTGGTCTAGACTATAAAAACCCTTCCACAAGATGTTGTTCCTGGCGACATTCTTTTTATTAGATGATGGCCGTGTTCAATTAAAAGTATTATCAACTGATGGGGCAAAAGTTTTTCACTGAAGTTACTGTTGGTGGTCCATTATCAAATAATAAAGGTATCAACAAATTAGGCGGAGGTTTATCTGCAGATGCCTTAACAGAAAAAAAGATAAAGCAGACATTATTACCGCTGCACGCATTGGCGTTGATTTCTTAGCTGTTTCTTTCCCTCGTTCAAGCGCTGACCTAAATTATGCGCGTGAACTTGCCCAACAAAGCTGGTTTAAATGCAAAAAAATCGTTGCTAAAGTTGAACGTGCAGAAACAGTGGCTACTGATGAAGCAATGGACGATATCATTTTTAGCATCTGATGTCATCATGGTTGCTCGTGGTGACTTAGGGTGTAGAAATCGGCGATCCTGAATTAGTCGGCGTACAGAAAAAAAATTAATCCGTCGTTCACGTCAATTAAATCGTGCGGTAATTACAGCGACTCAAATGATGGAATCAATGATTAGCAACCCAATGCCAACTCGTGCTGAAGTAATGGACGTTGCAAACGCAGTATTAGATGGTACTGATGCGGTTATGCTTTCTGCAGAAACAGCAGCTGGTCAATATCCTTCTGAAACAGTAGCAGCAATGGCTGGCGTATGTTTAGGGTGCAGAAAAAAATGCCAAGCATTAACGTTTCTCGTCACCGTATGGATAAAGAATTTGAAACCATTGAAGAATCTGTTGCGATGTCTGCAATGTATGCAGCAAACCACATGAAAGGTGTTGCTGCAATCGTCACTTTAACTAGCACAGGCCGTACTCCATTATTAATGTCACGCATTAGCTCTGGTTTACCAATCTTTGCTTTATCTCGTCATCAAGAAACCTTAAACCTTTGTGCACTATACCGTGGCGTAACTCAGTTTATCTATGGTGAAGATAGCCGCACAGAAACCAGTGCAAAAGCAGCACTTCAATCATTAAAAGAAAAAGGTTACTTATCTACTGGTGATTTAGTGCTTGTTACTCACGGTGGTCAAGGTGCGACACAAACCAACGTATGTCGTACATTAATTGTTGAATAATCAACAATCTAAATACGTTAAAATGAAAGAGCGGTGGATTTTTTTCCACCGTTTTTTTATTTCCTTTTTCACCGCACTTTTCACTTAAAATCCAATAGATATTTGCGGTATCATAGACGACATTCTAGTATCGAAATAAGTCCTATGGCATCACAACCTCAAATCAAATCTTCTGACAAAAACGGCACAAATAAGTATTCCACCACACTCACTTGAGGCTGAACAAGCCGTATTGGGTGGCATCATGCTGAGCAATCAACATTGGGATGGCATTGCTGAACGTGTGATTGCTGACGATTTTTTATACTTTTTCAGCACCGTCTGATTTTTACAGAAATGGAACATCTCATGCGTAATCAATCGCCTATTGATTTAATTACGCTAGATCAAGCCTTAAGAAGCCGTGGTGTAAGCGATGAAGTGGGTGGATTTGCCTATCTAGCAGAGCTTTCCAATAATACTCCGAACGCGATTAATATTTTGGCTTATGCAGATATTGTGCGCGAGAAAAGCCATATTACGAGAACTTATTTCGGTAGGAAATCGTATTGCTGAAAATAGCTATTCTCCCAAAGGGCAAGACATCAAGTTAATTCTTGATGAGGCTGAGCGTGAAGTATTTGCGATTGCAGAAAAACGAACAACTTCTAGCGAAGGTCCACAAAATGTGATCAATGTGCTGGAAAGTACTATTGAAAAAAATCGATATTTTTGAGCAAACTTGAAAATCATTCTGGCGTAACGGGTATTACGACTGGTTTCACTGATCTTGATAAAAAAACGGCAGGTTTACAGCCTTCTGACTTAATTATCGTTGCAGCACGTCCGTCAATGGGTAAAAACCACTTTTCGCCATGAACCTTTGCGAAAAATGCCGCAATGGCAAGTGAAAAACCCGTTTTAGTATTTAGTTTAGAAATGCCAGCAGAACAAATTATGATGCGTATGATCGCATCGCTTGCTCGCGTTGATCAAACTAAAATCCGAACAGGTCAAAATTTAGATGAAATCGAGTGGAATAAAATTGCCAGCGTAGTTGGGATGTTCAAGCAAAAATAATCTTTATATCGATGACTCTTCAGGCCTAACGCCTACTGATGTTCGTTCCCGTGCACGCCGAGTTTATCGTGAAAATGGTGGATTAAGTATGATTATGGTGGATTATTTGCAATTAATGCGCGCACCAGCATTTTCAGATAACCGAACACTAGAAATCGCAGAAATTTCTCGTTCCCTCAAAGCGCTCGCTAAAAAGAATTACAAGTGCCGGTCGTCGCCCTTTCTCAGTTAAATCGTACTTTAGAACAACGTGCAGACAAACGCCCTGTAAACTCAGATTTACGTGAATCAGGCTCCATTGAACAAGATGCAGACTTGATTATGTTTATTTACCGAGATGAAGTCTATAACGATAATTCCGAAGATAAAGGGGTTGCAGAAATTATTATCGGTAAACAGCGTAACGGCCCGATTGGTCGAGTGCGATTAAAAATTTAATGGACAATTCTCACGCTTCGACAATCTCGCCGAACAACGTGAATATCATGATGATTATTAAGGAATAACAATGAATGTAAAAACCGGCGACAGCGAAAAATTAGCTCGCACGCCTTAAAAACAAAATTTAGAAATAATTAAACAAAAAGCCCCAAATAGTAAAAATCATCGCTGTGGTTAAAAGCAAACGCCTATGGTCACGGCGTTGTGTTTGTCGCATCAACTTTAGAACAAAATGTTGATTGCTTTGGCGTGGCTCGTTTAGAAGAGGCTTTGGCATTACGTTCCAAATGGTATTACTAAACCGATTTTATTGCTTGAAGGCTTTTTTAATGAACAAGATTTGCCCGTCTTAGCGGTCAATAATATCGAAACTATCGTACATAATCGTGAACAATTGGAAGCACTAAAACGTGCGAATTTACCAAGCCCAATTAAAGTTTGGTTAAAAATAGACACAGGCATGCATCGTTTAGGTGTTGCATTAGATGAAGTGGATTTTTTTCTATAATGAACTTAAAAAAACTTCCATATATTCAACCGCACTTAGGCTTTGTCAGCCATTTTCAGCCGCGCTGATGAATTAGAATCCAATTATACCCAACTTCAAATCAACCGTTTTTTATCCGCCACAAAAGATAAACAAGGTGAACGTACTATTGCGGCATCAGGCGGCATTCTTTTCTGGCCTGAATCTCATCTGGAATGTATCCGCCCTGGTATTATTATGTATGGCATTTCACCAACTGATACCGTCGGTGCTGAGTTTGGTTTAACGCCAGTGATGAATTTAACTTCATCATTGATTGCTGTTCGCAACCATAAACAAAGGTGAACCAGTTGGGTATGGTGGCATTTGGACAAGTTCGCATGATACAAAAATCGGCGTTGTGGCTATTGGCTATGGCGATGGGTATCCTCGCGATGTTCCTGAAGGCACGCCTGTTTATTTGAATGGTCGTATCGTGCCAATCGTTGGAAGGGTTTCAATGGATATGTTAACCGTTGATTTAGGACCTGATAGCCAAGATCAAGTAGGTGATGAAGTGATTCTATGGGGTAAGGAATTACCTATTGAAACCGTAGCTAAATTCACAGGAATTTTAAGCTATGAGCTAATTACAAAATTAACGCCGCGTGTTATAACTGAATATGTTGATTAATCTGTTAATCACTGCATTTTCTGAAAAGAGGGATTCACTCCCTCTCTAATAGAAATCCTAGAAAGTGCGGTTAAAATTTTGATTATTTTTAATGAAAGGAAATACCATGAAAAACATTAACCCTGACTCACACCCATGCGTGGAAATCTCTCGAAGCTACATAAAGCTGAATTGTCAAACACCACCATCCAAGATTTATTTAAACAAGAAAAAATCGTTTTGACGATTATTCTTTAACATTCAATAACCAAATTCTTGTAGATTTTTCCAAAAACAACATCAATCAAACCACCCTTTCACATCTTCGCCAACTTGCTCAAGAATGCTCTCTTGATAGCGCAAAAGAAGCAATGTTTACCGGTGAAAAAATCAATCGTACTGAAAATCGGGCTGTACTACATACCGCACTCCGTAATCGCTCTAATACTCCAGTGCTTGTTGATGGTAAAGATGTCATGCCTGAAGTCAATGCGGTGCTAGCTAAAATGAAAAGATTTCTGTCAGCGTATTATTTCTGGTGAATGGAAAGGCTATACAGGCAAAAAGCGATTACTGATGTTGTGAATATTGGTATTGGTGGCTCTGACTTAGGCCCTTATATGGTAACCGAAGCGCTTCGCCCATATAAAAATCACCTAAATATGCACTTTGTTTCAAATGTCGATGGCACACACATTGCAGAGACCTTAAAAAAAGTCAATCCAGAAACCACTCTTTCTTAGTGGCATCTAAAACTTTTACCACTCAAGAAACCATGACAAATGCGCAAAGTGCGCGTGATTGGTTACTAAAAGCCGCGAAAGATGAAAGTGCGGTTGCAAAACATTTTGCAGCTCTATCAACCAATGCCAAAGATGTAGAAAAATTTGGTATTGATACCAATAACATGTTTGAATTTTGGGATTGGGTTGGAGGTCGTTATTCTTTATGGTCAGCTATTGGTCTTTCAATTGCACTATCAATTGGCTTTGAAAACTTTGAAGAGTTATTAAATGGCGCGCATGAAATGGATAAACATTTCCGCTCTACTCCAATTGAAAAAAATATTCCAACTACTTTAGCATTAGTTGGTTTATGGAATACCAATTTCCTTGGTGCACAAACAGAAGCGATCTTACCTTATGATCAATATTTACATCGCTTTTGCGGCTTATTTCCAACAAGGTAATATGGAATCAAATGGTAAATATGTGGATCGTGATGGCAATGTCATTAATCATTACCAAACTGGCCCTGATTATTTGGGGAGAACCAGGTACAAACGGACAACATGCGTTCTATCAATTAATTCACCAAGGCACCACTTTAATTCCTTGTGATTTTATCGCGCCGGCCCAAAGCCACAACCCATTGGCAGATCATCACAATAAATTGCTTTCTAACTTTTTTGCACAAACAGAAGCATTGGCATTCGGAAAAACAAAAAGAGGAAGTCGAGGCTGAATTTGTAAAAGCGGGAAATCTTTAGATGATGTAAAAATATTGTTCCATTTAAAGTGTTCACTGGGTAATAAACCAACTAATTCGATTCTCGTTCAAAAAAATCACGCCATTTACCTTGGGGCATTAATTGCTATGTATGAACATAAAATCTTCGTACAAGGTGTGATTTTTAATATCTTTAGCTTCGATCAATGGGGTGTAGAACTAGGCAAACAACTTGCAAACAGAATTCTTCCTGAATTAACAGATTCTGAAAAAGTAGCAAGTCATGACAGTTCAACCAATGGGTTAATTAATCAATTTAAAGCATGGCGTTAATTGTTTTATTTAATATAAAAAGATTTAAACAATTATAATTTTATATCAGGACTAAAATTCTATATTTATTATAGGGTTTAGTCCTTTTAAATTATCTTTAAGATGTTATGAATAGACGTAAAAACTTTTTAATTAATTTTTTGTATTTTTAATAATAAAAATCAGCGCCTTAACTGATTAAGACGCTGATTAATAATATATTAGGCGTTAACGCTATGGTTATAGCACAGAAACATTTAAGTTTGAGCCACCACCAACAATACGAACTCGGCGACCAGCTACAAAACTGCTGTCAGCCTTTTGAACGACAACGATCTCTTGACCATCATCTTTCTTAATTACAAGTTCAGCACCGTTTACTTGACTCATTTTTTCTTCGATTTTGCTTCCAGCTACTGCACCGCCAATCGCTCCAACTACTGCTGCAATGAGCTTGACCTCGACACCGCCAATTGCACTACCTGCAATACCACCTAAAGCACCGCCACCAAGTGTACCAACTACACCTTGATTATCAGCTTGGATTTTAACAGGACGCACAGAAACAATCGTACCATAAGTAATTGAACGAGCTTCTTTAGCTTGAGATGCACTATAAACATCACCGCTGAAAATATCAGTATTCGCACAACCAGTCACACTAAAAAGCAACTAAAAAGTGCTAATACCATACTTTGTTTTTTCATATGATATTCTCTAATGAGAAAAGGAATTAAAAGTGGGATTTCTCGGAGAAAAAAGTTGAAATGTTTTTAGTATTACCATTGTCAGATACTAAAACACAAAGCACCAACAACTAAAGTTGAATCATACTTGTGAGTAAGCTACAACTTGCTCACATCCTTGTTGATTACCTGAACAATTATTTTTTTACGGATGGTTAATTTAAGATTTTCACCTTCCATTTTGGCTAAAAACGATTTGACCTTTATAAGCATTTTCATCTTTTGGAAAAGAAGAACAAGCACTTAAACCTACAGCTGCTAAAAACTGTTAATGCAAAGAGATAATTTTTCATTTTGCTAAACCTCGAGTATTTTTCTTTATAGAATAAGGATGAACCTTAATACAAGTATGATTTGATGTTTTATCAACAAAACTTACTGCAATAGATGGATTAGGCAATCTTCACCATCCACTTTAGGCTCGCTCACTTTAATGAGTTAATTGAGTTAATTCGCTCCGCAAAAACGCATATTAATACGCTGTACCCATTCATTTTATCGATTCATTCGGTAAAAATGGCATTACAACCTCGATATGCTCCCAACCTTCTACAGGATACTGCTTATTTTTAGAGAACGGAAGTTCAATAACATCAACGAACTGATTAGCGAACTTCACTGCTTTTTTTCTAACTGAATTAGATAAATCTTGCGCCCGTTGACAACGTTATCGGACAAAAATTCTACCGTATTTCAATAAAAAGTGTCAGCCAGTCTTTTTGCATTTTTGTTCATTATTTACACGCACAGCAAGGTGATCAATTTCATAATTTGAAAAATCGATTGACATCATTTGAGCTAATTGTTGAATCAAATTCCGCCAAATCAGAAAAAGTGCGGGTGATTTTTCCTGTAAATTTGTCATTTTTGTCCCTTTGAGAAACTCATAAAAAGAACGGTATCATAGCCGATTATTTTTCATTATTCAATTTGAACATAGGAAAAACGTGAATATTCAATCTATTTTTATCCGACAAAAATCAAACAAGCTATGATTCTTGCTGGAGCAGATCAATCTTGCGATGCGCTTGTTCGTCAATCAGGAAAACCACAATTTTGGCGATTATCAAGCCAATGGCATTATGGCTGCGGCAAAAAAATTAGGTTTTAAATCCACGAGAATTTGCTCAAAAAGTTTTTAGATAATGCTCAACTATCTGATATTGCAGAAAAATTAGAAATTGCAGGACCGGGCTTTATTAATATTTTTCTTAAATCCAACTTGGCTAACAACTGAAGTTTCAACTGCGCTGTCCCAAAAAGAAATTTAGGCATTCAAGCTACGGATAAAGCAAACTGTTGTGATTGATTATTCATCTCCAAACGTAACAAAAAGAAATGCATGTAGGTCACTTACGCTCTACTATCATCGGTGATGCGGGTTGTGAGAACCCTGGAATTTTTAGGTCACAATGTCATTCGTGCAAAACCATGTTGGTGACTGGGGAACGCAATTCGGAATGCTTATTGCTTATCTTGAAAAATGCAAAACGAGCATGCGAGTGAAATGGAATTGCAAGATCTTGAGGCCTTTTATCGCGAAGCCAAAAACACTACGATGAAGATGAAGTTTTCGCTGAAAAAGCGCGTAGTATGTCGTGAAATTACAAAGGTGGTGATGAATATTGTCGAGCGATGTGGAAACGTTTAGTTGACATCACCATGCAACAAAAATCAGCACAACTATGATCGGCTTAAATGTGACTTTTAACCGAAAAAGATGTGATGGGAGAAAGTCTTTATAATCCTATGTTACCAAGCATCGTAGAAGATCTTAAAAAAACAAGGCTTAGCTGTAGAAGATGATGGTGCATTGGTTGTTTATTTGGATGAATTCAAAAATAAAGAAAGGCGACCCAATGGGCGTGATCGTTCAGAAAGACGGCGGTTTCCTTTACACTACAACCGATATTGCTGCAGCAAAATATCGTTATGAAACATTAAAAGCTGATCGAGCACTTGTTTTTCAGATACTCGCCAAAGCCAACATATGCAACAAGCTTGGTTAATTACTCGTAAAAGCAGGTTATGTACCAGACAGTTTCTCTTTAGAGCATAAAAACTTTGGGATGATGCTTGGTAAAGATGGCAAACCATTTTAAAACCCGTACTGGTGGCACGGTGAAATTAGCCGATCTATTAGATGAGGCGATTGAGCGTGCCACTGTATTAATTAATGAAAAATATAAATTTATCTAATGATGAAAAAGAAGCCGTAATTGAGGCTGTCGGTATTGGTGCGGTGAAATATGCAGATCTCTCCAAAAACCGAACTACGGATTACGTTTTTGATTGGGATAATATGTTAAGTTTTGAAGGTAACACTGCGCCCTTATATGCAATATGCTTACACCCGAATTCGTTCGATCTTTAATAAAACAGATATAAATTCGACCGCACTTTTTGGCTGCACCTTTAACGCTTGAAGATGATAAAGAAAGAGCGCTTGCAATTAAACTTCTACAATTTGAAGAAGCGAGTGCAAACAGTCGAAAAGAAGGCACACCACACGTGCTTTGTGCTTATTTATACGAACTGGCAGGCATCTTCTCGTCATTCTATGAACATTGCCCAATTTTAAATGCTGAAGATGAGTCCGTAAAATTAAGCCGTTTGAAATTGGCATTATTAACGGAAAAAACCTTAAAACAAGGTTTAGAGTTACTCGGTATTAAAACCGTAGAAAAATGTAATTTAGATAATTAAAATCCCTTTCTTACGAAAGGGATTTTTATGCTTATTTATAGAATAAAAAGTGCCCCAATGGGGGCACTACTCAGAAAAGCAAAATAGATGTCGGCTATTTAAGATAGCACTTGTTTTTAGTGGTTTCAGAATAAAAGAAATCCGATCAGTTATGCAAATACATATTTTTAGATTTGTGAACTTGGTCACGATTTTTTATAAAAAAACTAAAAACAAATATATTTCTAATAAAGTGCGGTAAAATTCTATTATAAATATTTCCGTACTTTACGCCCCTACTTTTTAGAGAATATTCTTTTTCTCCACGAGACACACTAATTAATCCAGAACGAACAATTTCCAACAATGTGGTTTCCTCCTTCAACGCAGAAATAAATGCGTCAATTTTTGTCTTTGGTTCCACTTAATTGGATTGTGTAAGATTTTTGGTGTGACATCCACGATTTGACCACGGAAAAATATCGGCTAAACGTTTAATCTCATCGCGAGATGAACCCACTGCTCTCACCTTCGCTAAAACAATTTCACGGACTATATGCTCTTGCTCACTCAAATTAATCACTTTAAACACATCCACTAATTTATGGAGTTGTTTCTCAATTTGTTCCAATACTTGAGCATCGCCCACCGCTTCAATAGTCATTCGAGAAAGTGTTGGATCATCCGTTGGCGCCACCGTCAAACTTTCAATATTAAAAAGCACGTTGGGAGAATAAACCAACAACACGCGATAAAGCACCAGACTCATTTTCGAGTAAAAACAGATAAAATTCTACGCATTAGTTTGTCTCCTCTTGAGGTTTACTTAAAATCATTTCATTCATTGCGCCACCACGAATTTGCATTGGATACACATGCTCAGATTCATCTACATTAATATCCACAAATACTAATTTATTTTTAATACTGAATGCTTCTTTTAATTTACTTTCAAGTTCATCTGGCGTAGCGATTTTTATACCAACATGGCCGTAAGATTCTGCCAATTTCACAAAAATCAGGCAAGGAATTCATATAGGTTTGCGAATGGCGACCTGAATAAATCAAATCTTGCCATTGTTTTACCATTCCCTAAGAAAATGATTGTTCAAACAAATAATGACAACTGGAATGCTATACTGCGTTGCCGTAGAAAGCTCTTGAATATTCATTTGAATACTTCCATCGCCAGTCACACAAACAACTGTTCCTTCCGGATGAGCCAATTTCACGCCTAATGCAGCGGGTAAACCAAATCCCATTGTGCCCAGCGCCGCCAGAGTTAATCCAATGACGAGGCTCATCGAATGGATAATGTAACGCAGCAAACATTTGATGTTGCCCTACATCAGAAGCCACATACGCCTGTCCTTTAGTAAGACGATATACCGCTTCCATGACTTGTTGAGGTTTAATCACGCCAGAAGTGCGGTCAAATTCCAAACATTTTTTTGCTTTCCATTGGTTGATTTCTTGCCACCAACTTTTCAAGATCCGTTTGAGATTTCAATCCCTCTTCATTCTAATAAACTCAAAAATTCTTCCAATACATTTTTCGCATTTCCGACAATTTGGAATCGCTGCTGGGACATTTTTAGAAATCGAGGTTGGATCAATATCAATATGAATCACTTTTTGGCATTTGGGCAATATTTTTCTAAATTATTTGTTGTACGATCATCAAAACGAACGCCAATCCCTAAAATAAGATCACTTTCGTGCATTGCCGTATTAGCTTCGAAAGTACCGTGCATCCCTAACATGCCTAGGAATTGTTTATCTGTACTTGGATAAGCCCCTAATCCCATTAATGATGAAGTAACTGGTAAATTTAAACGTTGTGCAAACTGAATTAACTGTATACTACATTCAGCAGCAATAGCGCCACCACCGACGAAAAGTATCGGTTTCTTCGCCACTAAAAGTGCTTTTAATGCTTTTTTAATTTGGCCTTTGTGCCCATTTACTGTTGGATTATAAGAGCGTAACTCTACAGATTCAGGGATATTCATAAGGATATTTAAAATTCGGATTTACGGTATCTTTTGGAATATCTACAACCACTAGGTCCAGGACGACCAGTTGAGGCAATATAAAAAGCTTTTTCAAAATAGATGGAATATCTTCCGCTTTTTTGACAATAAAGCTATGCTTCACAACTGGACGAGAAATCCCCACCATATCACATTCTTGGAACGCATCTCGGCCAATTAAATTACTCATGACCTGACCAGAAATAATGACCATAGGCACAGAATCTGTATAAGCCGTTAAAATACCAGTGATTGCATTTGTTGCTCCGGGCCCCGAAGTCACTAACACACATCCAACTTTACCTGTAGAACGAGCATAACCATCCGCCATGTGCACAGCCGCTTGTTCATGGCGAACTAAAATATGTTCAATACCACCTAATGTATGGATCGCATCATAAATATCTAATACTGCCCCACCAGGATAACCAAATAAATACTCTACGCCTTCATCGCGTAAAGATTGAACCACCATCTCTGCGCCAGATAACTTCTTCATTTTTTACTCCTAAAATGAACCGCACTTTTCAAAAGTGCTCATGCTTTGTATCAATGACTTACATCATACTAAGCAAAAAGTTTTTGTCTAGTCTACATAACTGCTAAAAACAACAACAAAACAGAATAAAAATCAAACAATCATATAAAATTAGATTTTTATAAAAAATAATACTTTCAAATAAAAATGCGACCTTATGTCGCATTTTATAAAATTTATCAAAAAATTTTATATTTTTATTTAGATTTTTGAGCAAGATCACATTTTTAACGTTTTTCACTGCAAAATACGATTAAAAATAATGAAATCGCCGTCGCTAGCAAAACCAGCTAAACCTGAATAAGTGAATCCAACTACGATGTAACCGATAGCCGTTGCAGTTGCAACTGTTGCAGCATAAGGAAGCTGGGTTGTCACGCATGATCCATATGGTTACATTTTGCACCAGTTGAAGACAAAATCGTTGTATCCGATACTGGCGAACAGTGGTCACCACATGCAGCCCCCGCCATTACTGCTGATAAACAAGGGAGTAATAATTCTGGCGCAGCATTTGCAGCCATAGCTGCTGCAATTGGTAACATAATACCGAATGTTCCCCCAGCTTGTACCGGTTGAGAATGCCATTGCAGAACCAAGAACAAATAAAATCACTGGTAAGAATTGCATTGGGATATTACCAGAAACAAGAGAAGATAAATATTTCCCAGTTTGCATATCCCCAACGACTTTATTAATGGTCCACGCAAAGAATAAAATTGCGATTGCACCAGCCATTGATTTAATACCTGCGATCCAAGAGCGTGCATATTCTGGAACACTTACTTGACGATCAAGAATAATCAATAAAGTAGAAACTAGAATCGAACAAGTGCCACCCACAACTAAGGAGGTTCCAACAACAGTATTTTTCAAATGCACCTAGAAATGCTAAATTCTTTACCATCCGCTGCTAATGCTGATGCACCCGGTGTAAATCATCATTGTAACCGTTGAAAAAAATTAAAACTAAGATAGGTAATACAAGATTACGTACGTGACCTTTTGCACCCGTTTCTTCTTCTAATTCATCTTCAGAATTTTCCAAAGCTAATTTTTCATGGCGTGCCATTGAAGCAATATCGAAAGAAAAATATGCCACAAAGAACACCATAATAATTGAGAAAAATGGCATAGAAGTTCATTGAGCTCATTGCCACAAATGCACCAATTGGTGTGTATTCAGTGATCGAATAAGTCGCTAATAAACCGCCTACTAAGGTAATAATGTATGCACCCCAACTTGAAACTGGCATCATTACACATCGGCGCTGCCGTTGAATCCAATATATAAGCAAGTTTCGCACGAGAAACTTTAAAACGGTCTGTCACTGGACGCGCAATTGCGCTCTACAGCAAGACTATGGAAATAATCGTCAATAAAAAGTAACAAAAACTAATGATGCAGCTAATAATTTAGCACCACGACGACCTTTAATACGGTTTTGTGCCCATTCAGCAAATGCTCGATTACTACCTGATACAGTTAAAAGTGCGGTTAAAATACCAAGCAATAATAAGAACAAGACAATGTTCATATTAGAGTTAATCGCGCCATCAGCATAAACAAGTGAAATCACGTTGCTTGATAGATAACTGAAAGATGAGCCAATATTCCAGCCACCTAACATTAACGCACCAACAATAATCCCTGCACTAAGAGACACCAATACACGACGAGTTGCAATGGCCAAGACAATCGCCAATAAAGCTGGAATGATTGACCAAACTGAGGATGAAAAATCGATAAGTTCCATTAAGAGATACCTACAATTAATGGAGAGAACGGAAAGCAAAGGACAGAATAAGACCAGAACAACCGTAGCGCTCCATAGTTAATCAAAAACTATGACAGTGTCGCCCCTTTCAAGTACGCCACCAACCAAACAAAACGACTTTTTGTTTGATTTCGGCAATCATTCCTTTTCTTTTTTTCTTCATCGTTATCCACTCTGAAAAATACTTATAATGATTGCACCTCTACTTTTGTAGTGATTCAAGAGATTACCGTAAAAATCCAAATGCCAACAAGTTTTTATAAAAATTTTATTAGATTGAATTAAAAAAATATAAAAAAATAAACAAAAAGAAATTTAAAGATATATACCTGCTTCGACCATTTATTTAAAATAGATATTTACAATAAATATTATTTTTCCCTATTATTAAATAAGTTTTTCCACATACAAGATTATTTTATCGAGGTTTATTATGAGCGAATTAGCAAAAAGGTTTGACAAATCTTCGTAGTTTACGTGCGGCAGTGCGCGAATTAACTTTAGAACAAGCGGAAAAGTGCTCTTGAAAAATTACAAACTGCTGTTGAAGAGAAACGTGCTAATGAAGCAGAATTAATTAAAGCAGAAACAGAGCGAAAAGAGCGTTTAGCTAAATATAAAGAATTAATGGAAAAAGAAGGTATTACACCTGAAGAATTACAAGAGATCTTTGGTACAGCAGCAACATCTGCTAGAGCAAAACGTCCACCTCGCCCAGCAAAAATATGCATTTATTGATGAAAATGGCGAGCGTAAAACATGGACTGGCCAAGGTCGCACACCACGCCCAATTCAAAATGCATTGAATTCTGGTAAATCATTATCTGATTTCGAAATTTAATTTTTTCTATTTGAAACTAGAACCCATTTTTATGGGTTCTATTTTTTATCTAAACGTAGCACACAACATTATGATCGAAAAATATTACTCACCGATTGTCCCGATGATAAAGGCTTAATAGCTAAAATAACCAACATTTGTTACAAACATCAACTAAACATTCTGCATAATAATGAATTTGTAGATTTTGAAACCAAGCATTTTTATGCGCACAGAATTGGAAGGTATTTTTAACGAAGCTACTTTTATTAGAAGATCTCAAAAATATAGCTTACCTGAAGGAACGCATTGTCGATTAATTGGCACACAACGTAAAACGAATTGTTATTTTTAGTCACAAAGGAAGCTCACTGTCTCGGCGATATTTTAATGAAAAATTATTATGGTGCACTTGATGTAGAAATTGCAGCAGTAATCGGCAACCATGATAATTTACGTGAACTCGTTGAGCGTTTTAATATTCCGTTTCATTTGGTTAGTCATGAAGGCTTAACTCGTATTGAGCATGACAAATTATTGGCTGAAAAATTGATGAATACACGCAGATTATATTGTTCTCGCTAAATATATGCGTGTACTAAATCCCTGAATTTGTTGCTCGTTATCCAAATAGAGTGATTAATATTCACCATTCATTTTTACCCGCTTTCATTGGCTCAAAAACCTTATCAACAAGCCTATGAACGAGGCGTAAAAATTATCGGCACTAACAGCACATTTCATTAATAATGAATTGGATCAAGGCCCAATCATTATGCAAAATGTCATTAATGTTGATCATACTTATAGCGCTGAAGCGATGATGCGTGCTGGCCGTGATGTGGAAAAACCGTGTTAAGTCGATCCCTTGATCTTGCTTTACACGATAGAATTTTTGTTTATAAAAAAATAAAACGGTGGTGTTGTAGTGGAAAAAGCACCCTTGCGCCAATAAGTGCGGTTGAAGGAACAATTAATTTACCGGGTTCTAAAAGTTTATCGAATCGCGCATTACTTTTAGCTTCCTTAGCTAAAGGCACAACAAAAGTAACCAATTTATTAGATAGCGATGATATTCGACATATGCTTAACGCCCTCAAAGCATTAGGCGTACGCTACCACCTTTCTGACGACAAAACTATTTGTGAAATAGAGGGATTAGGCGGAGCATTCAATATACAGGGTAATCTTTCGCTCTTTCTTGGCAAATGCAGGGGACGGCAATGCGTCCATTAACCGCCGCGCTTTGCTTAAAAGGCACCTCCGAAGTTGAAATCATCTTAACGGGTGAACCTCGTATGAAAGAGCGTCCAATACTCCATTTAGTCGATGCTTTACGCCAAGCGGGTGCAGATATTCGCTACTTAGAGAATGAGGGTTATCCTCCAGTCGCAATTCGCAACAAAGGGATAAAAGGTGGAAATGTTAAAATTGATGGCTCTATTTCATCCCAATTTTTTGACCGCACTTTTAATGTCTGCTCCACTTGCAGAAAAATGACACAGAAATCGAAATTATCAGTGAACTAGTCTCTAAACCCTATATTGACATCACCCTTGCAATGATGCGAGATTTTGGTGTTCACGTTGAAAACCATCACTACCAAAAATTTCAAGTTAAAGGAAATCAATCCTACATTTCACCTGAAAAATATTTGGTAGAAGGCGATGCCTCATCGGCCTCTTACTTTCTCGCAGCTGGCGCTATTAAAGGGAAAGTGAAAGTAACGGGAATTGGCAAAGACTCTATTCAGGGCGATCGTTTATTTGCTGATGTCTTAGAAAAATGGGAGCAAAAAAATTACTTGGGAGAGGATTTTATTCAAGCCGAACGTTCTGAAATTGCATGGCATTGATATGGATATGAATCACATTCCAGATGCAGCAATGACGATTGCAACCACTGCACTTTTTCTAATGGCGAAACCGTCATTCGAAATATTTATAACTGGCGAGTAAAAGAAACAGATCGCTTAACAGCAATGGCAACCGAACTGCAGTAAAGTCGGTGCAAAGAGTCGAAGAAGGTGAAGATTTTATTCGTATTCAACCACTTGCACTCAATCAGTTTAAACATGCTGATATTGAGACTTATAACGATCACCGCATGGCGATGTGTTTTCTCTAATCGCTCTGTCAAATACACCCGTGACGATTTTTAGATCCCAAATGCACTGCCAAAACCTTTCCAACATTCTTTAGTGAATTTGAGAAAAATTTGCTTAAGAGGTTAAATTAAAAAGTGCGGTAAATTTCAAAAAGTTTTCAAAATTAACCGCACTTATTTTGTTAGGGACTGAAGTAGATTAGCCCCAAAATTAATATCAATTACATATAAAATCTCAAAATATAATCAACCCAAACATAGATTATTTAAATCAATTAATACAGACTTAATAAGATTGAACAATGTTTGAACCATAGAATGTAATTGATGATAAACTATTACTCCATTCTTTTATTGATAAGAAAGAGTATAAGTTGCAATTGCTTTTACCGTACCAGGCGTAATTACATCACCGCTGTGAGCATAATATGCATAAAATGTGCTATGTGGTGTGCGTGTATCTATATCCTTACCTAGCAATATTTGATTTAGATTATTACGTTTTGAACTATCCGCACCATAACTAATTGGGATTGGATTATCCCTTGATAAAGTTGAATTCCCACACCTTTAGCACTTGAATCTTTGGTTAAACTTAGAATATTTCCTCTGTTACTAGGATTAGTCGCATCTGTGAAAGTAATATAGGTAGAAATATATTTCTATTAACATCTCTAGGACATTCCATACGAATATTAAACTTCCCGCCATAACGTTTTTCCCGCTTTAATATCTTTTGCTGCTACTGTTGGTAAATTAAGATTAATATTATTCGGACTAGTTATTTTTACAAGTTTGAGGTTGTAACTGAAAAGAAAAACCAGTTAATGAAATATTTATTCTAGTATTACCTTTAAAAGCCTCTGAAAATTAGAGAAATCTCTTTCAAAACCAGGTCTAGTATAAGGTGCTCTAACCACCTCTATTACAGCCGCATTACTCAATATTATGTATAGTCTTTTTCTACTGCTATTGGTTGAGTTGATAAAAGTACGGGGAGTAAGCCTTGCTTGAATATTTATACCATCTCTTGTGCAAAAACTATTTGTGGCATAAGTATCCTTATTATTAATTCGATCGATCGCAGTAAAATCTATGCCATCCCCTACCTCAATAATAACCCCAACATTTGAGTTATCAATACGATAAACTCGTTTCATTTTTCCTTCTTCGTTAATAAGGACATCTTGCTTTAAAGCGATTTGAAAAACCTTTTACCACAAGTGCAAAACAAACGCCTCGTCGAGCTAAGCGCTGGTCTAAAATCCCCACGGAGACTACCTGTTAAAGGTACGTTTATAATTCACTCAATGGAAATGGTAAATGATCTCTTGCAAAAACCTACAGCACTAGGATTATTAGCAATAAGATTTATATTGGGATTAATCCCGCAATGTGCAAAATAATCATGCGAACCATAGCTCTCTAACGAACATATACCTGCTATGGTATCTAAACTGATAAATCCTAGTAGCCATGCAATGGATTTCATTTTTCATCTTTTATCCTTTTTATCGATGACAGATTGCATCAATCTGTTTCATTTCTGTCGATTTTTATCCAATTTCACTACATAGTCAAAAATGACATTGTGCCTTGCTGTCCATTCCCCACATAACAGTAATTTTTCCTTTCTCTTGCTGAGATTATTGGCAAATAAAATCCCGCCTTGTGCGATATAACCTACAATGTTGCCAACGTCATCTTTGGCCTCAGCACTCATTGGAAGCATTAGACCATCTTGATCTCGTAATTTTAAATAACACCATGGTATTTATACGAGAATCAAAATTGACAACACTAATGCTATTGGCTCTTGGAATCACCTGTTTCTCTGTCGCAGAAAAATTCCACATTAATTGGCAAATTTGTAGGATCAATACCAGCATAGTTTATGCTATAAGGGAGTAGAATAAGGCACGATTGCATTACCAAAATAATCTAAAGTTTGCCCTTGACCTGTGTTGGTAACTAATGCACCAGCCGCGTCTTTAGCATGAATAATCATAAAACTATCACTCACAGAATTACCTAATGTGATACCATGAGGATGTGCGACAATTGAACCACTCAAACCTAATGAATATTGAAGATTTTTATCCTGATCTTGACTAATTGTACTGCGATATTCAGCAAAATTATTACGATAATAAGCATTAGCTGAAAGAGTACGTTCGCGACGATCATTGGTACTAGCTGATAGGCTATAGTTAAATTGGTTATATTCCCCAATTGCATCACTAAAAGTAGTTTGTACGCTATTTTTGCTCTTTTGCTATGTGTCACGCTAGTTGACAGACTTGAATTACCCTCTCCAAACGGTATCGATAAAGCTTAAATACACACTGTTTTCTCGATTCTTAGTATCAAGATCAATTGATTGAGAAAAACCGAATTGGTAACTGACACTCTTATAATTATTGTTATAGGCAAGCTGATATTCATTTCTTGCACCAGTCTTATTCCAATAACGATAAGTAGAACCTATCAGATAAAGCGATCCCTAAAGTTTCCCTAAACTCTGATTAATTGATATTTGATACTGATTTTTAGGGCGGAAATTTTTCAATATATTGAATGCTCTCATCATCAATAAAATCACTATGATTTGCCCAAATAGTATCCCTTAATGTATAAAAATCTTTAGAAGAATAACGATAAGCAGCCAAAGTTAAATTAGTATTGGTCGAAAGCAAATTAACGCTGTAGTTAGCATGTAAACTATATCCTCGTTTCGTTTTGGTTTTGAGTTTGAAAACGTGGTTTTTGCAAAGGTTGCATCAGTTGAAAATGCACCTATTGGAGTATTAAAGCCAGCCCCCACCAAAGCAGATTGGTAATTTTTATGTAAAACCAAAACCACTATTAAGAGTTAAGTTATTTAATAAACCATATTGTAAAGAGAATTGAGCTACTCTATCTGGGTAAATATCCTTGCCATAACGATAACGGCCAGCCGACATATGATAACGGAATTGTCCAAATCGAATTAATGGAGCAACAGAAGCATAAGGAACGATAAACATACTGTTTTTGACCATTTGCTTCCATAATTTCAACAGATAAATCACCACTTGAACCGCTAGGATATAAATCAGAAATAACGAAAGCACCTGCAGGTACTGTAGTTTGATAAATAACTACACCATTTTGGCGTATTGTCACACTAGCATTAGTATTCGCAACTCCCTGGATTACAGGGGCATATCCCTCTTTGCGAAGCCGGTAACATTCTATCATCTGAAGCAACCTGGATACCGCGCAATGCCATATTTTTCATTAATTGGGCTTGTAGTAAAAATCACCTAAAGTAACTAAACCACGAATAGTTGCAAAATCTTTCTGCAGATAGGTCTCACTAGTGCTATAGTGACTCTTCTCAGAAGCTTACTTTTCCTAGACTATCTTTTTCTTTAAAAATATTGTGAGCCACGATGACGTAATGCCAAACTACCTAGATTAGCACCAGCACGAATACCTAAATAAGTTTTGCTCAAATCTACTACCTTGAGATTGATAGTGATAATTATCGACATCATAATTTACAAATGCTGCTGCAACACCGTCTTCCCATAGTGTTGATGGAATATAATCCCTTGGGTGCTGTATGGTTAATGCTTGAGTAAAATTAACCTCTAATTTAAGTAAACTAGTATCAAAAGAAAAATTGCCTTTGAGTGTTTTTCTGTTGCTACGCAATCACCTTCAAGTGGTTGAGTATAGGCATCTTTTTAAATCTAATAAATTGACCAAATCAGGGTGTAAGACAAAGAACAACTTGTTTATTTTGCTCAGCAAAAGTGAGGATAAATTTCCCTTTATTTTTACCATTGACATAGACATCAGCTGGGTATTGCTCCTGCTAATACACCATTTTTATGATTAAAACGACTAATATCAATGTTTTTATCATCTTCACTATGCCGTAGAAAATCGCTATCAAATTCATCTTTTGCTATTACTTGCTGTAAACTGAAATAGCCAATAAGAAGAGACAATAGAGTTGGTCTAAAAAATATATTTTTACAGCGCATAATTTACCATGCATTTATAATTATTTATTTTATTGTAGTGGAGATTCGCCAGTTTCATCGCCGCCATAATCGTTTCACTACACTCCACTTTTACTGTTGAACCTGGTTTTATTCCTTTAGCCTCAAACAAATGCTGAGAGAAAGGAGGGATCATCTCTTTAGGATGAACTGTTTGCCCACCTATTTGAAAAATGATTATAAGTAATATAGTATGGGCTTTGATTATCAATATTTATCCCATTAGATTGAATTTTCCACTTAACCCTGTTTATAAGCGTCAGATGGCGTAATTTTTCAATCCACTTGGACGGTAAAAAAATTTTTAAACGACTTCTAATAGCAAGTTGTAAATAATTTGGGTTATTTTTGTAAGTCGCTATCGTTTGGTTTTTGGCGGAATATCAAGCAAATTAAAATAGAAAAGAGATTCTCTATCTTTAGCTAAAGATTCAGTATTAGTAAAGTTTGACACGCAAAGTTTGGCCCAGCGTTTGGCTCTCACACGAGTAATTGGCGGTGCAATAATGAAAAGGAACTGATTCCGTATTTGGATTACTACTGACATCTACCCTATCTAGCCAAGATTGCACCAAAGGATGGAGAATCTCCCGACATTAGTCACTGTAACACTAATACTTTTTGCTCAGAAGGATAAACACTCTGAGTGCCAGTAATCAACACATTAGCATAAGAAACATAATGGGCATGATCGGCTAGAAAATAGAAAAGAGATTTTTGAACATTATTTTCTTAACCTATTTTATATTTCCTAAAAACAGGCTAATGAAACAGCTTAATTCAATAGCCTATTTCTTCATTTTATTTATAAACAATATCGTATTCAACTTTGGCTGTTACATCTACTAGGCTGCTGCACACCAGCCTTAGCAGCAATAGTATTGTGCATAATATCTAAACGAAAGCATGCTGCATTACTCTGATTGTAGACATAACTCATTTGAGCTATCGGGTATTGAGTATCAATATTTTCACCCAACTGGAATAATTCGAGTTGGACATTATTGTCACAATCTAACTTTGCATATGTACTTTACTCAGACGTTAGTCGCTGTATTTATTCAACAAATTATGCGTATGTTTCATCAACATACTGTGCATTAGGTAAAAATAAGCTGCAACCTTAGATGCATCAGCGTGATGCTGCTGCACATCCTCTAACTTTTTATATCAAAAAGCAGTTCATCCTGCATACTTCCAACTGTATCTAATTGCTGATTTAGAAATGGTTGGCATTTAACTGTTAAAGTCTTTTACTATCAGTCTCAACCTGTACAAGTTTGATCAACAACTACCAGTAAAAGTAACATGTTCCATCATTTCGCTGATGCCCTATCACTATCATAGTTGCGCTAAACATCAGGCTAGCAGCTAAAAGTTAGTTTTTCATAAAGAATCTCCCTGTCTTTCATCTATAAAATTAGAAATATAAATCTAACTTGCTTTTATTTTTTTACATATTCTATGCAATAAAAGCGTTATAATTATACTGATCATGAAAATAATACTAACTCAGAAATTTATTTATACCGTTTTTCACCGCACTTTTATCTTGCTCACGTAATCGTTCTAGTTTTTCCTTAATCTGAATTTCCATACCTCTATTCGTCGGAAAATAATATTGAGTGTCTTTTTAATTCAGGTGGGAAATAATTTTCACCTGCCGCATAAGCGTTAGGTTCATCGTGAGCATAACGATATTCAGCACCATAGCCAAGCTCTTTCATTAAATTAGTCGGTACATTGCGTAAATGTGGTGGAACATCGTAATCGCAAAATCTTTCGCTTGCTGTTTCGCAGTGTTAAATGCGGTATAAACTGCATTACTTTTTGGCGCTACCGCAAAGATAGATAATAGCTTGGGCAATAGCTCGCTCCCCTTCATAAGCGCCGACTCGAGTAAAGCAATCCCATGCAGCCAATGCTACTTGCATAGCGCGAGGATCTGCATTTCCTACATCTTCTGAAGCAATGGCAAGTAATCGGCGCGCAACATATAAAAGGGTCACACCCTGCTGTCAAAATTCGTGCATACCAATACAATGCCGCATCTGGTGCAGAACCGCGAACAGATTTATGTAGCGCAGAAATTAAATCATAGAAACGATCACCTTGTTTATCAAATCTCGCTTGACGTTCGCCCTAAGACGTCTTTTAATAAAGTGCAGTCAATTTTTCTTTCCATTTTTCGGTTTCATCCGCCATATCCACCATTAATTCTAGGCAATTCAAGGCTAATCGCGCATCCCCATTAACATATTCGGCAAGCACTTGTAGTAAATTCTCTTCTAAAATTAACCGCTCTTTACCCAATCCATCGTTCAGGATCTTCTACAGCTTGCTGCAAAACTTGTTCAATTTCAGCCGTTGTGAGTGATTTCAGCACATACACTCTGGGCACGAGAAAGCAACGCATTATTTAGCTCAAAAGATGGATTTTCTGTTGTAGCCCCAATGAAAAATAACGGTTCCATCTTCAATGTGTGGTAAAAACGCATCTTGCTGACTTTTTATTAAAACGATGAACTTCATCCACAAACAAGATATGGTTTTTACGATCTGTAAGACGATTTTGTTTTTGCTCGCTCAATCGCTTCTCGAATTTCTTTGATACCATCTCGTCACCGCAGAAATTCGCTCAACTTCAGCATTAATACGTTGTGCTATGATTTCTGCAAGCGTTGTTTTTTTCCCTGTACCTGGAGGCCCCCAGAAAATCATAGAATGAATATGTCCAGCTTGAATAGCTTTACGCAGTGGCTTACCCTCACCAATAAGATGAGTTTGCCCAAAATACTGCTCTAGACTCGTTGGACGCATCTTAGCTGCCAGTGGAGGAAAAATCATTTTTCGGCAAAATCAAAAATTGAGGTTCGACATGTTTATTTCTCACAAAATTGAAGGGCGTATTTCTACGCCCTTGTTTAAAAATAATCATTTGTTATTTTTTTACGTTGGTCATCCACTTCAACGCCTTTTTTTCTGGCTTGAATTGGAACAAGCTATCAGACAAGGTTTGATTCGTAATATTACGTAAAACATAAAGATTGGTTTGCCCATCTTTCTCTGTCGTACTGAAATTTCTTAATACGCCCATTGACATCGACGCGAATATCAAATTGTTTGATATTACTTTTTGAAGATTTGGGTTTCAATACGAAAGTATCCACTTGTTGCATAACCGAATATTGATCCCAATGGCTTTTTATCGTTACTTGTAGAGCAACACGATGGTGTGTTATTCACCGCATCTTTCACCCATTGCGCGGTCACTTGTTGCACAAATGGATCGTAGAACCATAAGGTTTTTACCATCAGAAATAATCTGGGTTTCTTGAGGGGTTTTAGTATCCATACGAAATAAATTTGGGCGTTTAATTTGAAGTTTTGCCACTTCCTTGTTGAACATTTTTGCCACTTCCAGATGTCACTGTTTTGCACAAATTCAGCGCTTAACACATCGACTTTTAGCTAAACGCATTTGCAATTCACTTGCCGCATCAGCCAATGCCAAATTACTCAAACCAAGTAAGGCAAGTGCGGCAAAATTTTAACGTTGTTTTTCATTTTACTTTTCCTTTTAAATTAGTAGTCCGGACGACGCGATAAAATCTCACGCTTACCATTTTTGCATTGGACTGACAATCCCTTGTTCTTCCATTTGATCCATAATACGCGCAGCTCGGTTAAAACCCTACGCTGAATTTACGTTGAATAGAAGATACTGAAGTTGTACCGGTATTAATAACAAAATCCATTACTTCATCAAAGAGTGGATCTAATTCCCCACCACTTGATATTCCTTTTTCCTGCACTTTCCTCATCGTCAGCACTTTCTAAAAATACCATCAATATAATCAGGTTTACCACGTGCTCGCCAATCATCCGCAATACGAATAACTTCATCATCACTCATAAAGGCACCATGAACACGCACCAAATCCGATGAACCTTGCCCTGAATAAAAGCATATCACCACGGCCTAAAAGAGCTTCTGCGCCCACCTTGATCAAGAATAGTGCGTGAGTCAATTTTACTTGCAACAGTAAAGGCAATACGACTTGGGATATTTGCTTTAATTAAACCTGTAATCACATCGACAGAAGGGCGTTGTGTCGCTAAAATTAAATGGATACCGATAGCTCGCGCTTTTTGTGCCAATCGCGCAATAAGTTCTTCAATTTGCTTTACCGCCACCATCATTAAATCAGCAAACCCATCGACAATAACCACAATATAACTCAATTTTTCAAGGCGGGTGGCATTGAAATCCATTGTATCACCAGGTCGCCAAATTGGATTTCGGCACTAGGCATTCCCATTGCTTCGTATTCATCGATTTTTTCGTTGAAAGCCTTCAATATTGCGTACACGTAGCAGCAGAAAGCAACTGATAACGGCGTTCCATTTCATCTACACACCAACGCAACGCATTAGCAGCTTTTCATATCTGTTACAACAGGCGTTAGCAAGTGCGGAATATCATTATAAACGGAAAGTTCGACGACTTTAGGATCGATCATGATGAATTTCACATCTCTGGTTGAACACGATAAAGTAAACTTAAGATCATCGTATTCACGCCAACAGACTTACCCTGATCCCTGTTGATCCTAGCTACCAACAAAATGTGGCATTTTTCGCTAAATCAACAATCACAGCTTTTCCGCTAATATCTTTACCTAAAGCCATTGGCAAAGTGGCATGAGTATCACGGAATTCGCTGCTATCTAACACATCACGTAATGGCACCATTTGACGATGAAGATTAGGTGTTTCAATACCAATATAAGGCTTTCCAGAATAGCCTCTGCCACACGAATCGAGCGGAACATTAATGCACGCGCCAAATCGGTATCGATACTCGTTACTTTTTGACGCTTTTCACCCCAGGTTGTAATTCTAATTCATATCGAGTAACAACTGGGCCAATAAGCACATCTTTTACAGTCGCTTTTCACATTAAAATTACGTAATTGTTGTTCAATACGTTGGGATGTTTCAAAAACTTCTTCTTGCGTAATATTTTTGTTCCACTGCAGGATGTCTTTGATAATAAACTCTAAACTTGGCAACGGCGTACTAGGCTTTTTCACGTTTAGTTGTTTTGCTGTTGAATGCAGGATGAATCAAGCTACCGCTATAACCTTTATAATTAGGTGATTCCTCTTGATTTTTGTCTAATTGAACATCCCTCTATATCATCCTGTAAGGATACATTAAATTTTGATTCATCATCACCCAAGCGTACTTTTTCATCAGCCCTGAACATTAAAAATTATTATCCGCCATTTCAGTATTAAAGGATTCATGAGTCGGTTTTAATGAAACTGTTGGCATTTCATCATTTGTAAGCAAAAGAAACCTTTAGTAAAAATCATCCGCACTTTCATGAATTGATTCATCATCTTGAACAGTAGGTTTTAACGACTTTATTCCAAAACTGGAACAAAATCATTTTTTTACTTACTGTTTGTCCATGCGAATCGCTCTGACAAATTCACGCTAGGTAATGATTCAGATTCAAACTCAAGAGAAAACTGAGGTTTTACACTCTTCAGGAGAAACTTTCATATTCTGATTTAATAGAAACCTCTGAATTTTAAAAACCATGAATATTAATTAAATGTGAAGGTTGCTCAACTGAGTTGTCTTCTGCCTCTAAAGACGATTTTTTGAGCTTTCAATCTCACCATTTTGTTCTACATTAAGATTATTTTGATTTAGATTTTTCTGTTTCTGAACTATCGGATTTTACAATCACGATTTTGCTCTAATTCTTCCGTTGATATTTTCTTGCTCAACACGTTCTTCCTGCTCATTTTTCATTGTCAACCAATGATAAAAGGCCACAATCAATCTAATTAATGAGGCTCCAGAGCAAAAATAAAAACCAATTAAAGCAAATGTGAAAACCAATTAAAATAGATCCGAATTTACCTAATACTGGATAAAGCCAATTTACAACAAGTGAACCGCCTACTACTCCACCACTTAAATAAAAGGCATTGCTTTGAAAAAGCAACATACTCATCACACAAAGCCCAATAATCAACATAGTAAAGCCAAAACTACGTAAAATAATTCGAGTACAGGAAAGATTTTTAACTGCTCTTGTTTTCAGTAAATAGACAGGTACAAAAAAAACAGCAAAAGGAATAACATGGGCGACATAGCCTAAGAAAACAAAAAGAAAGATCGATAATCCACGCACCAAATGCGCCAACTTTATTAATTGTTTCACCATGTGCACCTGCCGTTGCCCAAGAATTATCAAGCGGAGTATAACTTGACCAAGCAATAATTAAATAAAAGCCCAAAAAGTGCGGTCAATCCAAGCAAAAGTTCAGCTAAATACTGTCTTGGCGTAAATCGTTCTGTTATTTGTCTAATCATATTATTTCAATACAAGGAAATTGGTTTGTTTTACTTCTTCCATCACAACATAAGTGCGAGTGTCATTTACACCAGGTAAAACGCAATAATGTCGTCCCCAGCAATTTTCGGTATTCAGCCATGTCGGCAACACGAGTTTTTAATAAATAATCAAAATCGCCCTGATACTAAAATGGCATTCTTGAATTTCTTCCAACTCTTGAATCGCAGCATTAAATTCCTCAAATACATCAGGTTTTCCACGAACTAACGTAATTTCCACGATCACAAGCAAAGGCGCTTCCAATAATTCAGGGATTCAACAACGCAGCGATATCCCATAATTACGCCTTGTTTTTTTCTAAACGTTTCACACGTTCTAAACAAGGCGTGGGTGAAAGCCCTACTTTTTCGACAAATCAATATTAGAAATTTTTACCGTTGCGTTGTAATTCATTAAGAATTTTTTTCTATCAATCGCATCCAGCGCTTTATTCAGTTTTTCCATTTTCTTATTTTTTTCTTTGAATAAAAAGTATGTTTATTTTTAACAAATTTTGCTAACGTTTTCAGTACAACGGAATTAGATAATTCATTTCAATTGAGACTATTAATTGTCTCTAATGGAAATATTTAGAAAATTATCCAATACAGCTAACGCATCGGAAAGTTTTCTTCACCGTAAAAACTTGCATATTTTTCGACCGCACTTTTCGGCTTGTTACCAAAAGGAACAATCGCACGTTTAAAGCCATGCTTTGCCGCTTCACTAATACGCTCTTGTCCACTTGGCACAGGGCGAATTTCTCCCGCTAATCCCACCTCACCAAAAATCACTAAATCTTGTGGCAAGGGGCGATTACGGAAACTTGAAATTAACGCCAACAACAAAGCCAAATCCGCACTTGTCTCACTGACTTTTACACCACCAACGACATTTACAAAGACATCTTGATCAGCCATTTGTAAGCCACCATGCCGATGTAACACCGCCAATAATAGTGCTAAACGATTTTGCTCTAAACCCACCGCAACACGGCGAGGATTCGCTAGCATTGAATGATCCACTAAGGCTTGAATTTCAACTAAAAGAGGACGCGTGCCCTCCCAAAGTACCATAACGGAGCTACCTGATGTAATCTCATCACCTCGACTTAAAAAGATCGCCGATGGATTTTTTACTTCTCGCAAACCTTGCTCGGTCATACCAAATACGCCCAATTCATTCACCGCACCAAAACGGTTTTTATGGCTACGCAAAGTACGATAGCGAGAATCGGCTTCGCCTTCTAATAGTAATGAACAATCAATAGCGTGCTCTAACACTTTCGGCCCTGCAAGCGTACCGTCTTTCGTTACATGCCCCACCATAATAATGGCGACTTGGCGGGTTTTCGCATAACGAGTGAGGAAAGAAGCACATTCACGCACTTGTGCCACACTGCCTGGCGATGATTGAATATCTGCCAAATGCATTACTTGGATCGAGTCCACCACTATAATTTGCGGTTTTTAACTGATCCGCCAAATTACAAATCTGTTCCACAGAGGTTTCTGATAACATTTTTAATTGATTGTTTGGCAATCCCAATCGACTTGCACGCATCGCAACCTGTTGTAACGATTCCTCTCCCGTCACATAAAGTGCGGTCATATTTTTTTCGCTAAACCACACATGACTTGTAATAACAATGTACTTTTTCCCTGCACCAGGATGCCCACCAATTAAAATCGCACTACCCGGTACGATCCCGCCACCCAGTACGCGATCTAATTCATTAAAGCCACTGGAAAAAAACGAGGAGTTTCTTGCAAACTAATTTCAGAGAGCGTTTGAATTTTTGCCTGAGTTTCACCTGCGTAGCCGCTAAAACGATCATTTTTGATTTCGCCGTGGAAATTAACCGCACTTCCGTGATTGTATTCCACGCTTTACAAGCCGAACATTGTCCCTTGCCAACGAGAAAAACTCCGCACCACAATCATTACATACATAAGCTGTTTTCGGGGCTTTAGCCATTTTTATTCTCCGCATTTGCCGTGGGTAAATATACCCACGGTTAATTATAGTTATAATGGTTCCCCTTAGGGGAACTTTAAATTACCCCAACGGGGTGGAACTTAGATTAGCCTAGGGGTATACCTACCCTAGGGTCATAAGATAATTCCATTAATTTGATCATTCGCTCAAAATAAACTCGACTTTTTCAAAAAGTGCGGTCAATTTTTCAATAGTTTTTCATTGTCTTTCGTTTCACTATGAAAAACGAATCAAATCACGGATTTCAGCAAAGATTTTCTGATTGCTTTCTAACAGAGCTGATAATAGTGTTTCTTTTTGTTTCTCTGTTGCCACTCGCTTCTAGGATTTTTCCATTTTCATCATAATAATGATAAAGATTAAAAATGCCCCAACTCGCTCCACTGTTTTCATAAAAATCTTGGCTAAAAAGTGCGGGAGAAAAAGGATAAGGTTTCTTCCAAAAGTTTCTGTTCCATTTTTCAACACAGACTTAAATTTTGCACCAAAAATCTACTGCACTTTCTTTCTCGTTCTTCTTTTAAGAAATCACGCCATTTATTTAACCAATCTGTTAAAAATTGTTTTGAACCCCAGTAAAATAACCACGCTTCGCTTTACTTGCGCTACTAAAATAAATATCTCTTTCGAAAGGCAAAGTTTCCACAAAATCAAAAAGATCCTGCACATTGCCAGATTTCAATTCAAACTCAATTTCACAAATAGGTTGCTCAGATTCGCCTGCATATAATTTTTGCCTTGATCGAACGCTACTTCAATTTTGGATTGTTGAAAATTCAACTAACCAAAAAGTGCGGTTAAAAATCTGTGGAGAAAATAGGTTGTAGCGTAGAACCAGGTAATTGTTCAAAAGGATAAAGTTCTCTTAATTGGGCATTGGTTGGCGTTTCTTTTTCGGTTAATGATAAATTATATTCTGAGCGACTATGCAATCCACCAACAACTTCGCCGTTGGTTTTAAGTGTTAATGTAAGTTTTCTGATCTTCTTGACGAATACGTAATCCCTATCTTTTGTTTAGCAAGAAAATGATCAGGATAATCATAATAAGTATTACCCAAAAATAAATCTTGATGATTCAAAAATCGTAAATTTTTGCAAGATATTGTGGCAATTCAATACTGATTTAGTGCGAGATCGCCAATTTTAATTCAATTTCTTGTAGCATAATATTCCTTACTCAAATTAACTGTTTGAATATACAATACAATAAAAAAATAAATCAAGATTTTTGTGGTGTTTTTACTTTACATATTAAAACAGCTATAAATGAATTTTTTCATTTATTGTGCAATATTTTACCTATAATTAAAAATATAGGAAATTATAAATGAAAGGTTATTCAAACAAATTATGTGACAAATTTTCATTATGTGAAATTGAATAAATTGGAAATCAAATATTTAGATTTATAACTGAAAGGTTTCATTTAAGTGGAGAATATGATTCGAACTGTTCTCAAATCTATATTAAAAAGATTTGGATAATATATGGAAAATACTAACCAAGAAAAATTAGGTGAAAAAGTCATCTTTTTCACCTATCTAACATTTTTGTGAGTTTTTTCTATACAAAATTTATCCTCTTTCGGATAAAGCACTTCAGCATTAATCCAATTCACCCAAGTGTTTTCCAATAATGGAATTAAGGGGTGCTATCTTCAACAACTGTATTTAAGGCAGATAATACCTCTTCTAAAGACGAAGGTTGTTCTTGTATATAACTTAATAGCCAAAAGTCAAGTTCAGATAAGCGTTGTTGCAGAATATTAAAATCGCTATCCCGCCATATAACAGCTTGCATAGGGTTTTCATCAAATTGTTTAAAATCGCTTGATAAAAAATCGACTTCATAGCTTTTTAAATAAGCTGCATCAGATAACTGCATTACGCTATGCTTATTCCACTCAAATTTTTCAGGTACTTTTGCTAAAGAAACTTCTGCAAGTAATTGTGTATTTTCAAAATCCATCAATGCTAGTATATTGGCATCAAAACTCTCTTTTTCTTGACAAAAATAAGAGAAATTCTCCCAGCAATATCTTGAAAAATAAGGCGAATGTGATTTTCCTGTTAATACAAACGTTTCTTTTGTCTGAGACCAACTCTCAGCAGAAACGTGTTTAGGTGCTTCAACAAAACAACGGTCAATAAAACCAAAGATGTTATTTCGAACTAAGCGAGCATAAACAGCGAGCCGATTCGGAGCATAACCATTTAGAGGTTGAGCATTAGCCAACTCGAACTGCTGTGGCAAGTGCTTTTTTGTGTTTCAATAAGCGAAGGTTTAGGCTGCATAGGATATTACCTCTTTTTGAGCATATTTTTTTGCTGTAGTTGTGCAATATGTTCAACTTCAGCATAAAGTTCTGCAAATGGAGGGAAATTGAAATCACGCTCTAATAATGTTGACGGAATGGCAGGTAGTCGTTGATAGGCATATTCTAATAAATCCCACACAGTACCTTTTACTGCCTCACCGTGCGTATCAATTAATAACTCTGGTAAAATAGCGATATGCCCCTTTTATTTTTATTAAATGATTCCTTCTAAATCCTCCACAACTTGTGCTGCAGAATGTTCTTCGTCGTGTCCGGCAATATAGAATGTAATTGACACGTTTCACATCTACTTGATCTCAAAGAAAAACATAAGGATCGAGTAAAACCGTGATTGACGCCATTTACATAAATATTATTTCACATCTAAATGAATACCACAATCCGCTTCTTGTGCAATAGCATTTTAAAAATTCTACTTCATCTCATTGTGCTGGTGGGAGAGTGTAAATAATAAGAGGTGTTTTCTAATGAAATTTGTAATCCTAAAAAAATCTTGCACATAGCGGATTCTCTGTGCTACGTGTTTTTACAGCTTCTTCAGTAAATGGCATAGGTAATAAATCATATAAATGCCCCTTCACATTCACAATAACTCAAATGTTCAGAAAAATGTCGAATTATATTGAGTCATTAATGCTTTAGTATTTTTAATAACTCAGTGATCAAGTGGTGCTTGCCCGCCTAATGAAAAGTGATAGTCCGTGTACCGCAAGTGGATATCTTTCAGCGGCTTGATCAAATTTATAACGAGCTAGCTCCCCCATTTTACCCAATTTTCTGGAGCAACTTCCATAAACTGAATCGCATTATTTGATGATAAATTCAAAAAATCATCCGCTAAACTCGACGATACCCTAATCCTGCACCTTGTAAACTATAATTATTTACTCCTTTTTAATACAACACTGGTGTAAATTTACACCAGTGCTATGTATGGCATCTAGATTTAAATACGATTATTTAGAGCCGCATTTACCTTCACCACATTTACCTTCTGCAGCTTTTGGTTTGCTCGCACCACATTTACCTTCTGCGGCTTTCGTTTCGTTTGCACCACATTTGCCTTCTCCGCATTTACCTTCTGCAGCTTTTTGTTTTCACACATTTATCACCTACACAAGGTGTTGCAGCTTTATCTGTACTGCTTGATTTTGACTCAGCGTGCGTAGCAGTAGCTACTGTCATCGTTAATGCTCCCTAGCTAATGCGGCTAAAGTGGATAATTTTTTCATTTAAATCTCCTAGAATTTGATATTGAATATATAGTTAGAGGAATTTCAACCAGCTTTTAGTTGGATAAACCTTCTTAATAAGCGTGTCTAAAGAGAGTTTCCCTGCTCCCTGCGTAATTAAGATTAATAAAGTTACCACATAAATTAAGGGTAATTTATAACCATTATCACAAACGTTATAACCTGAATCGGCGTGAATGCTATACCACGCGACAGAGATTAAAATCGTTAAACTTAATGCACTAAAACGTGTTAGCACCCCAAATATCAGCAAGAATGGGAAAATTAATTCAGATCCCATTGCAACGTGCCAATTAATATCGGCTGGAATAAGATTAAATGGAAAAGGAAAACGATCTTGTATTTCAGTAAACCAATTTTGACCATTCCATTTTTCTAACCCTGACTCTAAAAATTCCCACGCAAGAAAAAAGCGTAAAATCAATAAACTCACGCCGCTGCTGATACCTTGCATCTTACAATCCTTCATTTTTTACCTTTCAAATTTTCTCGCTTTTAAAGCGAGAAGTGTATTGAGTTACTTATCTTACCACACTAGGAAATATTCCCCCAGTTATTTAGTTAGTCGAAGATAAACCTTTTTTTCTTACAAAATTTTTGAAAAATTTTAAATATCAACAAAAATCGGGTAATATGCGCACGAATTTTTTTAACCCTTATGGAGTAAATCACTTATGGCAATGAATAATATTCTCGGATTATTTGCCCATTCTGCCTTTAAAACCATTGCAAAAAGCATTCGGAAAAAGTCACTGAATGTAGCGATCTTTTAATTCCTTTTTGAAACCACCTTCTCAAAGGATTGGGAAAAAGCGGAAGAAAAACGCTTAGAAATCTCTCAGCGTGAACGTGAAGCGGATAGCTTGAAACGTGAGATTCGTTTGAAAATTGCCACGTGGTTTATTCTTACCTATTGATCGTACTGATCTCTTAGAATTAGTCACGCAACAAGATAAAGTTAGCAAAATTTTTGCTAAAGATATTGCTGGTCGTATGATTGGGCGTCAATTTGGTATTCCTGAAGAAATGCAGGAAGAATTCTTACATTACGTAAAAACGATAGTTTAGATGCGATTCATCAAGCTACATCGAGTAATCGAAGAAAATGGATCAACTTTTAGAAACCGGTTTTAAAGGCCGTGAACTAAAATTAGTTAACGATATGATTCAAGAACTCGATGCAATTGAAGATGATACCGACCAAATGCAGATCAAATTACGTAAAATGCTTTACACCATCGAAAGCCGTTATAACCCAATTGATGTGATGTTCTTATATAAAATTATTGAATGGGTTGGCGTGCTAGCTGACCAAGCACAACGTGTTGGCTCACGCATCGAATTAATGCTGGCGCGTTCATAATCAACAAAACATAGGAAATTAACTATGGAAGTTATTAGTCAATATGGTTCATGGTTGGTGTGGATTACAGCAGCCTTCGGCTTTTTTATGGCTTTCGGTATTGGAGCCAATGATGTCTCAAAACTCAATGGGTACATCTGTAGGATCTGGTACTGTAACAGCCAAACAAGCAAATTATTATCGCGTTAATTTTTGAATCTGCTGGCGCATATCTAGCCGGTGGTGAAGTAACAGAAACGATTAAAAGTGGCGTAATCGATCCAATGCAATTTGTTGATACGCCCGATATTTTGGCGCTTGGTATGCTTTCTGCTTTATTTGCATCTGGTGCTTGGTTATTTATCGCAACCAAAAATGGGCTGGCCGGTTTCTGGTACTCACACTATCATCGGTGCAATTATTGGGTTTGCGTGCATTACGATTGGCCCTGGCGCAGTAGATTGGTCAAATATTGGTAGCATCGTTGGTAGCTGGTTCATCACGCCTGTCATTGCAGGTATTCTCGCCTATGCAATCTTTGCAAGTACGCAAAAACTTATTTTTTTGATACCGAACATCCACTGAAAAATGCACAAAAAAATATGGTCCTTATTACATGGGGATAACCGTATTTGTTCTGTGTATCGTAACCATGACAAAAAGGTTTAAAACATGTTGGTTTAAATCTTTCCAATAAAGAAACTTTGATCATTTCGCTTGTCATTAGCCTTGTAGGCATGTTGTTTTTCCATTTCTATTTTAAAAAGCAAAACATTCACTCAATCTGCAAGCAAAGGGACTTTTGGTGCAGTAGAAAAAGTCTTCAGTATTTTAATGTTATTAACAGCCTGTGCGATGGCTTTTCGCTCACGGTTCGAATGATGTAGCCATGCAATGGCCCACTTTCAGCGGTCGTATCTATCGTTGAACAAGGCGGTAAAATTATTTCAGGAGGCACCTTAACTTGGTGGATTTTTACCACTAGGTGCACTAGGTATTGCTGTGGGCTTAATTACTATGGGACAAAAAGTGATGGCGACTGTTGGATCTGGGATCACCGATTTAACGCCAAGCCGTGGCTTTGCCGCTCAATTTGCCACCGCGATGACCGTTGTAGTTGCATCCGTACAGGTTTGCCAATCTCAACAACACAAACACTTGTTGGGGCAATTTTAGGTATCGGTTTTTGCTCGCGGTATCGCAGCTCTCAATTTGACGGTTATCCGAAACATCATTAGTTCTTGGATAATCACTTTACCAGCCGGCGCATTCTTCGCAATTATTATCTTCTATTTACTGCGCTGCGGTATTTCATTAATTTATTGCAACAAAAAGTGCGGTTTATTCAGCCGCACTTTTATTGTTTTTATTTTTTTAAGGAGAAAGCATGAAAAAAATCTACAATACACTTTTTATCTTGCGCCTTACTTGGTACAGGTATTGCAAACTGCTCATGCAGAAACGCAATATGTTACTGAAAATCTCAGTACGTTCTTACGCCGTGGTGCTGGTGAACAATTTAAAATTGCAGGTTCAATTCAAGCGGGCGAAGCGGTGAATGTATTAGATCGTCAAGGCAAATACACACTCATTCGCGACAATAAAAATCGTGAAGCTTGGATTTTAAATTCAGACTTAAGCAGCGCGCCAAGTAGTAAAGAAGAAAAATCCAAAATTAAAAAGCTCAAGTTCAAGAATTAACTCTTAAAAACTTAGTCGTTTAGATGGGGATTGGCAGCAACGTACCGTCGAAATGCAACGTCGAACCAAACAAGCTGAGCAACAGAGTGCGGATCTTTTAGAACAAAAATTCTCAACTGAAAACGTGAACTTGAAATGACCAAAAATAAAAATCGTGATTTAGAAGCGATGCTTGATGCAGGTAAACGAGAAATTGCGATTCAATGGTTTATTTATGGCGGTTCAGTATTGGGCGTAGGCTTACTCTTTGGCTTGCTTATTCCTTATGTGTTACCAAAACGTCGCCGTCGTGATGGTTGGGCATAATCACGAATGAAAGTTTATTTGGTTGGTGGGGCTGTTCGCGATCAATTATTAGGGTTTACCGGTAAAAAGATCGTGATTGGATTGTGGTAGGAGCAGATCCCCGCTACGCTACTCTCTCTCGGTTATCAACAAGTAGGCAAAGATTTTCCTGTTTTTCTCAATCCTAAAACAAAAAGAAGAATATGCGCTTGCCCGAACAGAACGTAAATCTAGCGCAGGTTACACTGGCTTTATTTGTGATTTCTCCCCAACAATCACATTAGAACAAGATTTAATTCGACGAGATCTCACTATCAACGCCATGGCTCAAAGCGAAAGACGGTGAAATTATCGATCCTATGGCGGAAAAACAAGATTTAGAAAAATCTAATTTTTACGCCATATTTCTCCCGCTTTTTCAGAAGATCCTTTACGAGTATTGCGGTGGCACGCTTTGCTGCCCGTTATCATTCTCTCGGTTTTAAAATCGCATCAGAAACACTATCCCTAATGGCAGAACTTGCACAATCGGGAGAATTACAACATCTCACGGCGGAACGCGTTTGGCTAGAAAACAGAAAAAAAGCCTTAAACGAAAAAAATCCTGAAATTTATTTTGAAACCTTACATAAAACAGGCGCATTAAGCGTTTTATTTCCTGAAATCGATGCTCTTTATGGCGTGCCCAAATCCAGTAAAAAGCATCATCCAGAAGTGGATAGTTTTATTCATACCATGTTGGTATTAAAACAAGCGGTTAATTTGACTGAAAAATAACTCTATCCTAAATAAAAGTGCGGTCCGTTTTTGCCGCAATTTGTCATGATCTTGGCAAAGGCTCTTACACCTCAAAAATATTCTTCCTCATCATTATGGGCATGAACAAGCTGGCATAAAACCGACTAGATCATTGTGCAAACGCTTTGAAAGTCCCAAGTTATTTTTCAAGAACTTGCAGAACTGACTTGTGAATTTCACACGCATATTCACAAAGCCTTTGAGCTTCGAGCTGAAACCGTCATAACACTGTTTAATCGTTTTGATGTGTGGAGAAAACCACAACGCTTTCAAGAATTTCTACAAGTATGTCTAGCTGATACTCGAGGTAGAACTAGTTTTTGAAAAATAAAGACTATCCACAAAATAGATTACATCAATCAGTTATTACAAGCGGCAAATGAAGTAGATGTACAGCAAGTTATTGCAGATGGATTTGAGAAACAAGAAATCAGAAATGAATTGACGAAACGAAGAATCTTAGCGGTTAAAACAAACAAAAGCAAATTACCCAAAAAAATTAACAAATAAAAAGTACCTTTTACTCAATTCAACTAAATCCTTAAAATACGCGAGCTTATTAACTTAATGAATAATATGAAAACGTTTAAATTTCTACCGCACTTTTGTAACCAGCATACTTACAGCCTGTACGATGGATGCTGAACGTCCAGTTAACGTGCAATACATCGATAAAAACGGATGCCACATGGCAACAGCATCTACAAAAAGATTCAAAAATTCAATCCTATCAAGCTAAAGGACAAATTGGTTATATCAGTCCCACAGAACGTTTTTTTCTAGCCGCTTTGAATGGCAATACCAAAATCCAAAAATCTTATACGCTTAAACTCTATTCTTTAATCAGTAAATCGACCCTTTGATTCAAATGCACCAAAGTGGGATGACAATTTCCGATAACAACGGTAATCAACAATCTGCAGCCAATGCGAAACTATTATTACAAGAGATTATTGGAATGGATGTGCCATTAGAACATTTAGCTTATTGGTTGAAAGGCCAACCGGCAAATGAATGCGGATTATCAAGTTGGGTACCAACCATTTACTTGGTGCATTTACTTATCATGTGGATGGTTCTCAATGGACGGCAGATTATCTCACTCTATCACTCAAATAATTCGATGCCTGAAAACATTTCTGCTAAAAAAATGACAGCACGAAACAAACTCTAAAAATTCGCGTAGATGAGTGGATTTACTAATGAATACATTAATGAAATCACATCAATTTTTCTACCGCACTTTGTCAAAAATACAACACAATCAAAATGGGAAGTCATTTACGCTTCCCTAGCCCCCAGCCAAACTGAAATTTATTTCTTTATATCAACGGAAAAATTGCCGAAACGGCTATCATGAATTACAAACGCTTTTCCAATTTTTAGATTTTCGGCGATTGGTTAGACATTAGTATCCGGGAACAAGATAATCAAAATTGTTTTTAACCCTCAGAAATTCCAAAATCTAAAAACGGAAGATAATCTAATTTATCGAGCAGCAAAACTTTTACAAGAAAAGCCAATATTCAATTGGGTGCAAATATTCATTTAGACAAAATTCTTCCAATGGGAGGCGGTGTTGGTGGTGGTTCATCCAATGCAGCAACCGCATTAGTCGCGTTAAATTATTTATGGCAAGCCAATTTATCCATTGATGAACTGGCAAAATTAGGATTAGCTCTAGGCGCGGATGTGCCAATATTTGTACATGGGCACGCTGCTTTTGCTGAAGGTGTCGGGGAAAAATCACTTATTGTGAACCTACCGAAAAATGGTTTGTTGTATTGAAAACCCGATGATTCAATATCGACGACTGTGATATTTCAAGATCCCAAATTTACCACGTAATACACCGAAAAATCCCTAGAACAACTTTTGAGCGAATCTTATGTAAACGATTGCGAAAAAAAGTTGTGGTAAATCATATTCAAACGTTGAAAAAGCGTTAAACTGGTTGCTAGCAATATGCGCCGGCAAGATTAACAGGAACGGGAGCATGTGTTTTTCGCTGAATTTGATAATGAAGCAGAAGCGCAAGCGGTATTTAGACAAAAACCAGAAGCATTTTTTTGGCTTTGATTGCTAAAGGACTCAATGTTTCTCCCTTGCACGCAATGTTGAAGCAGCTATCATCAACTTATACTCATCGACAATCTAAACCTGAGGTTTTATAAAATGCCCTGACATTAAACTCTTCGCGGGTAATGCAACACCTGAACTTGCAAAACGTATTTCTGAACGTTTATATATTTCACTAGGCGATGCGACGGTCGCGCGTTTCAGCGATGGTGAAATTCAAGTTCAAATCAATGAAAAATGTGCGTGGTGCGGATGTATTTATCATCCAATCAACTTGTGCACCAACCAATGATAACTTGATGGAATTGATTGTGATGGTAGATGCATTACGTCGAGCATCTGCTGGTCGTATTACTGCCGTGATTCCTTATTTCGGCTATGCTCGCCAAGATCGTCGTGTTCTGTTCTGCTCGTGTACCAATTACCGCCAAAGTTGTGGCAGATTTACTTTCAACTGTTGGTATTGACCGCGTATTAACCTGCGACCTACACGCAGAACAAATCCAAGGTTTCTTTTGATATTCCAGTAGACAACGTATTTGGTTCTCCAGTTTTAATTCACGATATTTTGAAAAATCTGATCTTGAAAAATCCCAATCGTAGTTTCCCAGATATTGGCGGTGTTGTGCGTGCTCGTGCGGTAGCTAAATTATTAAACGATACCGATATGGCTATCATTGACAAACGTCGTCCACGCGCAAACGTAGCGCAAGTGATGCATATTATCGGTGATGTTGCAGATCGTGATTGTATTTTGGTAGATGATATGATTGATACTGGCGGTACACTTTGTAAAGCGGCAGAAGCATTAAAAGAACGTGGTGCAAAACGCGTATTTTGCTTACGCACACTCACGCCGTTTTCTCTGGTGCAGCAGCCAAAAACTTTAGCTAGCGATGCCATTGATGAGATTGTTGTGACTGACACCATTCCACTATCAGAAGAAATGAAAGCTATCGGTAAAGTTCGCGTGTCTTACGCTTTCTTCCATGCTAGCAGAAGCCATTCGTCGTATTAGCAACGAAGAATCTATTTCTGCGATGTTTAACTAAATTGAGATTTTAATTAAAAATACCGCACTTTTATCATTAAGTGCGGTATTTTTTACCTATTTTATTCAACCGTTACACGTGCAAATTTTCGTTTACCCACTTGGTAAACATTTGTACCTTTTTGTGCATTGTCTTTTTACGTTATCGACTTTTTTTCACCATTGATTTTTACACCGCCTTGTTGAGCAGAGCGAATCGCTTCTGAAGTGGAAGGTACAAGTCCCGCTTCTTTTAATAACGTGGCTAAACCAATTTCGCCCAGAGAAACGTAAATTCAGGCATTTCATCAGGCATTGCGCCTTTTTGGAAACGATTAATGAATTCCTGTTCTGCGGCGTTTGCTGCCTCTTCGTTGTGGAAACGGGCTATTAATTCTTTTTGCTAATAAGATTTTTTTACATCACGAGGATTTTTTTGCCGTTTTCTACTTCCAATTTTTAATTGTGCAATTTCGCTTAATGGACGGAATGAAAGAAGATTATACCAATCCCACATAAGTTCATCAGAAATAGACATCACTTTACCGAACATATCGCTTGGTGCTTCTGTTACGCCGATATAGTTACCAAGTGATTTGGACATTTTTCTCGCCGTCTAAAGCCAACGAGTAATGGAGTGTAATCGCAACCTGTGGTTTTTTTGCCCTGCTGATTTTTTGTAATTCACGACCAACAAGTAAGTTGAATTTTTGGTCTGTACCGCCTAGTTCCACATCTGCATCTAATGCAACGGAATCATAGCCTTGCAGTAATGGATAAATAAATTCATGGATGGCAATAGGGTTGATTATTGCCAAAGCGTTTTTGAAGTCGTCACGTTCAGCATACGCGCAACCGTGTAGTTGCTTGCAAGACGAATCATACCTTCTGTACCAAGTTTGCTTAACCATTCAGAGTTGAAGACAATTTTAGTTTTTTTGTGGATCGAGAATTTTTATAAATTTGTCTTTTATAGGTTTCAGCATTGCGCAATACATCTTCACGGCTGAGCGGAGGACGTGTAGCATTTTTACCCTGATGGATCGCCCACCATTCCAGTGAAATCACCAATTAAGAAATAGACTTCATGACCGAGTTGTTGAAATTGACGTAATTTGTTTAATACAACGGTATGCCCTAAATGAATATCTGGTGCGGTTGGGTCGGCGCCTAATTTTTACTTTTTAATGGGCGATTTTTCTTTCAGTTTTTTTCGATTAAATCCGCTTCTGAAAAGGATTTCATCAGTACCGCGCTTTAGTTCACGAGAACGGTATTAATGTCAGTCATTATTATTTCCTAATTATGTTTTTTTGAAAGGTTTTATTATAGGGATTCTTGGCGATTTGTGAATAGAAAAACGCCTATTTGTGGGGAAATAGGCGGGAATGTTGGAGTGATTATCTAATATTGTTGTTGGAATGATTAGATGATAATTGTTATCAATAATCTTGTCAACAACTAAATGAAAATAATTCTCAAAAAAATATTATTTTATATAAGGCACTCGATTCTGTTAAGGAAAGTGCGGTAGGGATTCCATTAGAAATTTCAAATTGTCCCGCATAAGCATAGGCTTCAACACCTTGTTCCATTGCTTCTTTTAATAAGCGATCGTATTCGGGATCGATATATTCTGCGATCTTGAAACGATCAAAACCATTATGTAACCCAGCAACAATACTACTGCACGATGACCTTGTTTTTTCATTGCGAGTAATTCACGGACATGTTTTTTTGCCCACGCGTAGTAACCGCATCGGGGAACATACCTGAAATTTCCCTTTCACTAAGGTGATGGATTTCACTTCCACATAACAATCGGGTAAGCCTTTCACCTTTCAGTAAGAAATCAATTCGGCTATTTTTCTTCGCCGTATTTCACTTCAGGATAAATTTCATCGTACATTGCCAATTCTTTTGATTTTTCTTATTTTGTAGTGCTTCAAAGACAAGCTGATTAGAACGATGCGTATTGATACAGCAAAGTTGTCCATTTTTCAAGTTGAGTGAGTTCCCAAGAATGGGGATATTTACGAGTTTGACTATCGGAATGTGAATACCAAATTGTGTCGCCTTTTTCACCGCACCCCGTCATCGCGCCTGTATTGGCGCAATGAATTGTCATAATATCACCCGTAGGCAGTTCAATATCCGCAAGAAAGCGTTTGTAGCGACGAATTAATGTCGCCGATTGTAAAGCTGGAAGTTGCATAAAGTTCCTTATTTGAGTTTTTTTCTAAACGTTGTAAAAATGGCGTTATCGCTCATGGCTTGCATTTTTTTCATTCTCAAAGAAAGTAAGAATGCCGCAAAAGTGAGTGAGACCACAAAGGCAATCCAGAAACCTTTCGCATCAATGTGAGGCACAAGCCAATCTGTACGGCCGAGTATGTAACCCAGTGGCACACCAATTACCCAATAAGAGAAAAGGGTAATGTATAAAATGACTTTTAGTATCTTTATAGCCTCGTAAAATGCCGCCAACCACCATTTGGATGGTATCTGAAAATTGATAAAGTGCGGCAAATAATAATAAATTTGCCGCCATGGCGATGACAATTTCATCGGTGACGAAAATAGAGGCAATTTCATAACGGAAAGAAAATCGTAATTAATGCAGTAATGATTGTCACCGTTAGCCCTAATAATAATGCGGCATAGCTTATTTTTTTCGCATTTTTGTGGAGAACCTGCGCCCAATGCTTGTCCGACTAAAAATCGTTGTTGCCATACCAATTGACAGGGGGAACATAAAAATGAAAGAGCTGGTATTCAATGTAATTTGATGGCTCGCCACAATGGTTGAGCCCTAGTGGAGAAAGCATTAACGAAGTGAGGGCAAATAATGCCACTTCGCAACACAGTGCAATCGCAATCGGTAAACCTAAAACGCAATAGTTTTTTAGGGTTTTCGGATTCGGCATTTCAATTAATTGACTAAATACTTTTAGCGAACGTTCTTGAGCATTCGTGTAGGAATAGAACATCATCATTAAGCACATTGCCCAGTTCACAATAGCTGTCGCAATACCACAGCCCACCGCACCAAAAAGCAGGCATGCCAAATTTTCCATAAATAAAAATGTAATTAAGCGGAATATTTAGCAGTAAACCTAAGAAGGTAATGACCATAGCAGGCTTGGTTTTTGGCAATCCCATCATTTAAACAACGAAAATTAATCAGCATCAAATAAGCAGGCAATCCCCACAACATCGCATGTAAATAATCGCGTGCTAAATCTGACATTTTGCTTTCCATTTGCATATATTGCAGCGGAATTTCACAGAAATAAATCAGCAAACCTAAAGGAATACTCACACCTAACACAAGCCAAATGCCTTGGCGAACTTGATGGGCAATGCGATGGCGTTGACCTGAACCGTTTAAATAAGAAATGGTCGGTGGCAGCGCTAATAATAAGCCTTGACCGAAAAGCACTCAATGGCATCCAAATAGATGCGCCAACAGAAATTGCCGCCATATCAGTGGAACTCACTCGACCAGCCATAATGGTATCCGCTAATCCCATTGAGTTTTGTGCGATTTGCGCTAACAAAATGGGTAAAGAGATTTTAATTAATTTTTAATATCAGCGTGATATTGGGATAAAAGACGAAAATTCATAAATTTGATATACTAAGAAAAATTTTTAGAAAAAGGAAAAATATGTTTACCGGAATTGTACAAGGCACTGCGCCTATTCATTCAATTACAGAAAAAGGCTAATTTTTAGAACACAGTGGTAAAATTACCACCTGAAATGCGTAAAGACCTAGAAATTGGCGCATCGGTGGCAAATAACGGTGTATGTTTAACCGTGACTGAAAGTCAACGGCGATCTCGTTAGCTTTGATCTCATGCAAGAAACCTTAAGAATTACGAATCTTGGTTTCAGTTGAAAGTAGGCGATCATGTGAATATTGAACGAGCCATGCAAATGGGGAACTGAAATCGGCGGGCATTTGTTATCTGGTCATGTGTATTGCACCGCAAAGCATTTCAAACATTATCGCCAGTGAAAAATAACCGACAAATTTGGTTTGAGTTGCCAAGCGCAGATGTAATGAAATATATTTTTAACAAAAAGGATTTGTTGCCGTAGATGGTATTAGCCTGACTATTGGCGAAGTAAAAGGCACGCAATTCTGTGTGAATTTAATTCCTGAAACTTTGCAACGAACCTTAATGGGGCAACGTAAAGTAGGGCGATATTGTGAATATTGAAATCGATCCACAAACGCAAGCCATTGTGGATACTGTGGAAAAATTATCTAAAAGCAAGAAATTTATAGTCTATTGAAATAAAAAGAGCGGTTAAAAACACAGAATTTTTAACCGCTCTTTTGTTTGATGACTTGTTTATTTTTCGATTTTTTTCCATTTCCAGAACAGGAACAGGGCAAGTAAAAGCGATAAGCACATAAATCACCATTTGACCTTTTTCAATTTGAGCATGTAACCAGTCTAAAATTTTTTTGCGCCCAAATTCGCCTAAATAAACCCAAATTGGCACAGAAAATAATGGCAGCACAGAAATCAATTAAGACAAAACGTGTAGTAACTTACACGGCGAGTAATGCAGAGACCATATAAATTGGGAGCACGCAAAGCCGGGTAAAAACGTGCGACAAATAACACTCGGTTTCCATATTGGCTGAATTTTTTTCACGCACCATTCTTAAACGTTGTAATGTCACGATTTTACGCATTGGGCGGAAAACGTAAAAATTTTTGTGCCATAAATACGACCAAGCCAATACATGGTCGAATCGCCAGCAAGTACACCAATCATACTGACTAGCAACATTAAATGTGAATTAACGCTTTCTGGATAAAGCCCCGCAATCACACCACCAGAAACTAACGTAATATCTTCAGGAATCGGCACACCAAATCCGCAAATAATTAAAACAAAAAAAGAACAGCCCAATAGCCGTACTCAGTAAAAATCCAATCAGAAATTCCATAATCTTCCTACTTTATTTTTTTAATAAATATCGTAAAAAACTGTTAAAGCATTCTAATCTTTTTTCAGGGTAAAAAAAGCCTAGAAAAAGTTTGCTTTGAAAAAGAGGGATATTCTATATTCGCCGTCTCAAAGCATAGCTCAATGCTTGTCTTTGAGAACAATATTTGGAAAAATTGCTGGGTCGCCTGCAATTTTTCTTTCTTTTAACATTAATTTAAAGAGAACATTAAAATGGCATTTAAATTTAACGCTGAAGTTCGTACAGCGCAAGGTAAGGGTGCGAGCCGCCGCCTGCGTCACAATGGTCAAATCCCCTGCAATCGTTTATGGTGGCAGCGAAGAGCCAGTTTCAATCATCTTAAACCACGATGAATTAAACAACGCGCAAGCACATGAATCTTTCTATTCTGAAGTGCTCACTTTAGTGATCGGTGGTAAAGAAGTTGCAGTTAAAAGTACAAGCAATGCAACGTCACCCATTCAAACCAAAATTGGTCCACATTGACTTCAAACGCGCGTAATTCACAAGTTTGAACAAAGTAAAAAAAGCTAAGATATCAGTCTTAGCTTTTTGTTATGAGTATTTTAATTATTTCTCAATAAATACCTAAACTTTAATTTTTTTATCAAATAACGTTTTAAAGTTTTCAACAACAAATTCTAATTCTGCTTTTTCCATAGTTTGGCTGAAATTCTAAAAATCACCCTCAGCCTTTCGACAAGCCTCCCTGTTTCACTGCATCACGCTTCGCTGCATTATCCTGATAATGTCCCTGCCCTTGATATTCAATTACTATTACGGCATAGCTGTTCTTATCTACAATCAAAAATCTACTCGTTTACTATTTATCGCAAAATGTGCCTCTTTATCTATTGATTCTAAAAACTCTCCCATTGAAACCTGAGTAAAATAAACGGAACTCTTGATAACCTTTAGACAACAACTTTTCTAAACGAAAGAAAAAAAGTTGATATTCACTCTTATTCATCAAGGCTTTTTCTTTTATACTTACTCAATATAACGATATCAAGATGATCATTTTTATTCACAATATTAATTTTGTTTTCTGTCGAAAGATAAAGACGACTCTTCCTTCGCATTACGACGAGTTGATCTTGATTTAGATGAAAATAAACCAATTAGAAATAAAAATAACAAAAATGAAAATAATGATGTATTGTAAAGAAAAATTCCATATTGCTATCCTAAATGAACAGGAAAACAAGATAGCATTAATAGAACATTACTTTATATTAGAAATAAAACGTGTTTTGAGATCTGGATCGCAAAAACAACCTTAAATAAGACAAAAACTAGCTTTTTATTAGAAGTATGAGAATTTAAAAATATGGCTGGGGTACTAGGATTCGAACCTAGGGATGCCGAGATCAAAAACCCGGTGCCTTACCGCTTAGCGATACCCCAACAGAGAAATCTTTTGATTAGATATAAAGAAGATTTTATTTTGATAGTATGGCTGGGGTACTAGGATTCGAACCTAGGGATGCCGAGATCAAAACCCGGTGCCTTACCGCTTGGCGATACCCCAACTACTATTTGACTTACAAAGCGATAAAATGGTGCGGGACGAGGGACTTGAACCCACACACCTCTCGGCGCCAGAACCTAAATCTGGTGCGTCTACCAATTTCGCCAGTCCCGCAAAATCTGGTGGCTACAGCGAGATTCGAACTTGCGACCCCAACATTATGAGTGTTGTGCTCTAACCAACTGAGCTATGTAGCCATTACCTTAATTTGCCTAACCATATCGGCTTTGCGGGGCGTATTATGCTGATTTTGGCGATACTCGTCAAATACTTTTTTTAAAAAAATATTTTGATTTTCCCTTTCATTTGATTATTAATAAAACACATCAATTATTTTTTTACGCATTTATAGTCTGAATTCCCAACGAGATTATTAGTTTTACATTTTAATTTTTCTCTCTTGTCACAATCAGATTTACTGACAAAGATCATATCTAGATATAGTTATGTTTAAAAAAACAAACACTCTCTAAAATTTAAACCAAAAATCTATTTGACAATAAAAAGCTAACTCGTTATTTGTATAGCTAATTATATAAAAAAACACAACATCAAGGAGTATCTTATGTCCCATCTCTCAGTCGCCAAATTAGTGGAACATCTGTAGCCAACCATGCAGCTATGACAGCTTGTGCAAAAAATTGTCATCGCAGATCCCAAATACGCGCGTAGTCGTGCTTTCTGCATCAGCTGGTGTGACGAATTTATTAGTCGCTTTGGCAAATGGTGTAGAAAGCGACAGAACGTGAAAAAAATTAATCGGTGAAATCCGTCAAATTCAAGAGAATATTTTGAATGAATTAAAAAGACGACAGCCGTGTTCGTCCAATTATTGAAAAATATCTTGAAAAATATTACCGCACTTTCTGAAGCTGCAAGTCTTGCAACCTCTCCCGCATTAACCGATGAACTCATCAGCCACGGTGAAATGATGTCAACTCAAATCTTTTATTGAGATTTTACGTGAACAAAACGCATCGGGCACTTGGGTTGATGTACGCACAATTGTTGCAACCAATAACCATTTTGGTAAAAGCCGCACCGAATGATGAACAAACTCAATCAAACAGCGATAGCATTTTGAAAACCATTAATCGACCGCGGCGAATTAGTCATTACCCAAGGTTTTTATCGGGACGTGAACCAAGCGGTAAAAACAACCACATTAGGCCGTGGCGGTAGCGACTACTCTGCTGCTTTGTTAGCCGAAGTATTAAATGCAAAAGACGTTTTAATTTGGACTGATGTTGCGGGCATTTATACAACCGATCCACGCATTGTGCCAGCAGCACAACGAATCGATACCATGAGCTTTTGCAGAAGCCGCTGAAATGGCAACCTTTGGGGCTAAAGTGCTACACCCAGCCACATTACTTCCCTGCCGTACGCAGCAATATCCCCTGTTTATGTGGGTTCAAGTAAAGCCCCAGAAGCGGGCGGAACTTGGGTCACGCGCGATCCTCAACCTCGTCCAACTTTCCGTGCAATTGCATTACGCCGAGATCAAACTTTACTCACCCTTTCCAGCTTAAGCATGCTGCATGCGCAAGGTTTCTTAGCGAATGTATTTAACATTTTTGGCTAAACACAAAATTTCAGTGGATACTATCACCACATCAGAAGTGAGCGTTGCATTGACATTAGATAAAAACTGGCTCCGCATCTTCAGGAGCAGAATTACTTTCAACCGAATTATTAGATGAACTTCGTCAATATTGTGCAGTAAAAGTCGATACTGGCGTGTCATTAGTTGCATTAATCGGCAACGACTTACACATTGCTTCCGGTGTAGCAAAACGTATTTTTTTGATACGCTTCAATCTTACAACGTGCGCATGATTAGTTATGGCGCAAGTACCAACAATATTTGTATGCTCGTGCAAAAGTGAACATGCTGACGAAGTCGTTCGTTCATTGCACAAATCCTTATTTGAATAAAGTCGAAACCTAAAAGTGCGGTGAAAAATCACCGCACTTTTTGCTTTTATATCATTGAGATTAAAGCCGAAAAAGAGTAAAGTAAACGGCTGTTCATTTGACTAATTTAACCGAATAAAAGGCGGAAATTATGGGAAAAAGTGTTCTTATCTTAGGCGCTCAATGGGGCGATGAAGGTAAAAGGGAAAAATCGTCGATCTTCTAACGGATCGCGTAAAATACGTAGTTCGTTACCAAGGCGGTCACAACGCAGGTCACACACTTATCATCAATGGAGAGAAAACCGTATTACGTTTAATTCCATCTGGTATGTTACATCCAAACGTAACTTGCTTAATTGGTAATGGCGTTGTGGTTTCGCCTGAAGCATTAATGAAAGAAATGGGCGAACTTGAAAGCCGTGGTATTAAAGTTCGTGAACGTTTGTTAATTTCTGAAGCGTGCCCTTTAATCTTGCCTTATCATGTGGCTATGGATCATGCCCGTGAAGCAGCACTTGGCAAAAAGCTATCGGCACAACAGGTCGTGGTATTGGTCCTGCTTATGAAGATAAAGTGGCTCGTCGTGGTTTACGCGTAGGCGATTTATTTAATAAAGAAACTTTTGCCGAAAAACTCAAAAACATCCTTGAATACTATAATTTCCAATTAGTGAACTACTACAAAGTTGAACCTGTCGATTATCAAAAAACCTTAGATGACGTAATGGCAATTGCCGATGTAATCACTGGTATGGTGGCAGACATCACTACAATTCTTGATACTGCGCGCAAAAATGGTGAGCACATTTTATTTGAAGGTGCACAAGGTACCATGTTGGACATCGACCACGGTACTTATCCGTATGTAACCAGTTCAAACACAACGGCTGGTGGTGTTGCAACAGGTTCTGGTTTTGGCCCGCGTAATTTGGACTATGTACTTGGTATCATCAAAGCTTACTGTACTCGTGTAGGTGGTGGCCCATTCACAACGGAATTATTTGATGATGTGGGTGCTGAAATTGCGCGTAAAGGTAACGAATTTGGCGCAGTAACAGGCCGTCCACGTCGTTGCGGTTGGTTCGATGCCGTAGCCATTCGCCGAGCAATTCAACTTAACTCTATTTCTGGCTTCTGTATGACCAAATTAGACGTATTAGATGGTTTTGATGAAGTAAAAATCTGTGTTGCATACAAAAATGCCAAATGGTGAAATTGTTGAATATGCACCATTAGCAGCGAAAAGATTGGGAAGGTGTAGAACCAATTTATGAAACATTACCGGGTTGGAAAGAAAATACTTTCCGAGTCACAGATGTAAATAAATTACCACAAAACTGTATTAATTATATAAAACGTATTGAAGAAGTAACTGGCGTACCAATTGATATTCTTTCAACAGGCCCTGATCGTGTAGAAACCATGATTTTACGTGATCCGTTCGCTACTTAATTTCTTTGATTTTCAGACCGCACTTTTTAAAAGTGCGGTCTTTTTATCTTATTTTTATATCAAACTAAAAAGGGCCAAGTCCCTATTTACAGAACTTAGCCCTTTAATTTATTCGCTATAAAGTGCGGTTAGATTACCAGAAGTATCCTACTGCTGCACCACCGGTCACTTCACCTTGAGTGTTGGCACCCATTGAGAAACGAACACCGTATTTACCGTTATCAGAAATACGAGAGTAACCCACTGCTACTGCAGATTGGTTTTTGTGTTGACCCCACACCTGCTGTTGCGACAGATTGACCCGGTTTATGCGGTTGTAACAAGTTTGCCATAGCTGCAGAAGTCGCCATACCCGCATTCATACGGTTACCTAATTTATTAATTTGGCCTTGTAAGTTATTAATACGATTACCTACACCTTTCGCCACGCTATATAACTGGCTACCGTTGATTGCATCAGTAGAAGTTGATGAAATTTCACCCGCTGCTACGTTTTTTGGATACGACGTTCATCTCCTGCTGCTACCAACTGAAACAACACCATTTGCTTTCGCACCTTGGAAACCACCGTAAGTCATATTACCTACCGTTGCGGTGATTACGGTGCCTACAGAACCTGCCGTAGTGCTTGTTCGCTTTAGTGCCATCTTGTTTAATGTTATATAAACTTGCTGTACGGCTTCCATCTCCAGCTGTTGCTGTTGATTTATTACCTAAATATACAGAGTTTTCAGCGGTGCCTTCTCTTGAAGTGGAGTTGCCTGCATTATTAACATCATTACCTAATACAAATGTATTTTTGTCGTAATCACATTATTGTTAGCAAATGCATAGCTTCCCGTTGCATCAGCTTTAATTACGTTAGGGTCACCAAAGGCACCTGAGTTATTAGCCTCAACAATATTACCTGTACCGATTGCAATGGAGTCATTACCCAATGCTTTAGAGCTATTTCCCATTGCAACAGCATTATCACCATGGGCAACAGCGCTTTTACCAATTGCTGTCGCAAATTTACCACTTGCGCTTGAGTCAAAGCTATTTGCAGTTTCCGCTGGGACGATTTACACCATCATTAGAGTGGAAGAACTTATACCTTGTTCATTCATATTATGAACAGCCTCAACGACTGAGTTAGTGATAATTTCTTTTCTGACCTTGTACATTATAAGTCTTCAAGATTGGGGTACCATTCTCATCAACAATCACATTGTTGTAAGTATTGCCTGCGGCATCAGTAATATTTTTCTACATTTGGCACGTTTCACGACTTAATGCATAAATTTGTGCACCATTTACCGCATCTGTACTTGTTGGAGAAATATCACCTGCTTTAACCCCAGTAATTTTTTGTTGGATGACCGTCTTTATCACCAATATTGATGTTATCACCTGCAGCATTAATCTTCGGACCATTATCACCAAATTGAACGCTACTAAAGTTTACTTCATCTGCTGTTGCATAAGTCACTTTACCTTCATCGTCTTGTTTCACAGTCATATTTTTGCCTGCTGCAAGATCAACTTTCTTACCAGGATTGATAACTTCATCTTTACCAGAAAGCTTCTTACCACCATTTCCCTGAAGTTGTTAAAGTAAAGCCTGAATTATTAATTGCATCCGCAACACTTTGTGCTGTTGCAACTGGATTACCCACTTTGTTAATGTTCGCTTGCGCTACATTAACTTTATCTTCAACTGCTTTCTTCGCTTCAGGCGTTGCATTTGCAGGTAAATCAGCTAATGCTTTTTAGCATCATTTAAGGCTTTCTGCATTTCAGGCGTAACTGGGCCTGAAACAGAACCGTCTTTATTACTTGTAACAGTGCCTGTATTAACATCAAATTTAACGTAAGTAGTTGTTACTTTCGTACCATCTTTGTCTTCAGCTGAATCTACCGCCATAGATACTGTAGTGTTATCCCCATTCACATATTTCATTGTCATTAGGGTTAACTTTTTCATGTACCTTTTTCTTCCTTACTAAACTCTTTAGTAGTAGAACCAATACCGATATTCCAGCCAGATTTTTGGATAGCAGTGGCTGCGGAGTTACCTGTTACGTAAGCATCACCATCATTTGTTACTGTATCACCCGCCACAACTGGTACTTCAACTTTTTCGGTTGACCAGTTACTGGATCTTTTTTCATAGTGATAAACTTTACCGTCTTCACCACGTTCTCCATGTACTTCAGTACCATCTGCTTTTATAATGATAACATTGTTCGTTACGACCTTCTTTTTAAGGATACTGTAATTTCCACGAGTACCATTTTCTAATGTTTTACCTGTTACGGAAACACCGTTAGAACCTCTTAAATTCCACTTTATTGGCATTACGCATTTGCTCAGTATAACCATTATCAGCGGCAGACACGATAAATCCAAGGTTTTTGTAAATCTCCTACTGTAGCTGCATTATTAGGGTTAGAGTTTTCAAAGTTAACAAGGCCTGCTTTTTCAGCATTAGCAGGTTTATCTGCTGGAGTTTGCTGAGTTGCACCTGGGTTTGGTTCTCCATTTGTTAATTCACTAGGTTTATACCAGTTCCCATCGGCACCTTTTTTCAAGAGGTTCGCCTGCTGCATTCGTTGTAGTTAATGGACTAACCACAGGTTGAGCACCTGCTTTTTGGAGCCCCATTAGGAGCTACATCCGCTGCATTATACCATTTACCATCATTTGCTTGTTTCACATTGTTTTGCTGGTTTGAAAGTATCACACCATTTGCAACATTAGTTAATTGTGTAGGTGTAGTTGTTTGTGCATCAGGTGCATTTGGATTTACCAAGGCAGTTTTCAATGGATCTACTGTTGGGTCAATTGCTTTGATCACAGTACCATCTGCTGTAATTGGGTTACCGTCTTTATCTGTACCTGCTGCGGTGTTCCATCCTCTGCTAGTGGTTGACCTTTTTCATTCACTTTGTAGAATTTGTCACCCACTTTAGATACTGGTTTCCCATCTTCAGTTGTGTAAGATACTGGTAATCCTGTTACATTGTACGTTACTTTGTTGTAGAACCATCTTCAGATGTTGTTACCACCGCTGTCGTATTTGCACCGTTAATGAAGTTTACAGTATCGTATGGTTTTTACGAAGTCTTTCGCTGTTCCATTTCTTGTAAATTCCAACCTGCATTCAACACGTCACCTACAGTCGCTGCATTATTAGGATTGATGTATTTATCACCATCTTTATTTGTTGTGTTTGGTGCAGCAGCTTCTGCTTTTGGTGCTGTTGATCTTTTTAGCACCATCAAGTTACCCGCTACATTTGCTAATGTGGCTGGTGTTGTTGTGCCATCAGGACTATTAACAGACGTAATTACCTCTGTTCCTGGAACTTCTTGGTCATCTGGACCTTTTTCCATCTGGAGTTGTGTGGTATGTAATAGCACCGTTTTCATCTTTAATTGGATATACTTTTGTGCCATCTGCTTTTGTATATACAACTGGTGTTGTTGCATTATTAGCAGATACTTGGTCATCTACATTAACAGTGATTGTACGTACACCTTTCTCATCTGTTTTACCAGATACGATAGCTGTTCCTATGCTCCGAATTTCACTTCGTTCGCATTCTTCACGGCTTCAGAATATGGATTTCCTAAATCACCAGTTGTTTTATCAGAAGATACAATCCAACCCATGTTACGTAAATCACCTACTGTAGCGGCTGTATTGTCGGATACATCTGTATTGTCTAAATTACGTAATGCATTCTTAGCTGGCACTTTACCATTAACAGTTGGCTCAGCAAAGTTAGCTAAATTGCTTGTTACATTATTCAATGCAGTCGGGCTTGTTGTACCAGTTTTATCCGCTGCTGGCGTTGGGTTTACCAATGCTGTTTTTCAATGGAGTTTTTGTGGGATCGATTGGCTCAATTACGGTGCCATCTGCTGTTACTAGTTTTTCCTTCCGCATTTGTTCCTACCGCTGGTTTTCCATCAGCTGTTACAGGTTGACCTTTTTCGTTTACTGTATAGAACTTATCGCCTACTTTTGGAAACTGGTTTTCCATCTTCAGTTGTATGGGATACAGGAAGTCCTGTTACATTATATGTTACTTTACTTGTTGTACCATCTTCAGATGTAGTTACCACAGCTGTCGTATTCGCACCATTCACGAAGTTTACAGTGTCATATGGTTTTACGAAGTCTTTCGCTGTTCCATTTTTCTTGTAAATTCCAACCGGCATTTAATACATCACCTACTGTCGCTGCATTGTTAAAGGTTGATGTACTTATCGCCATCTTTATTTGTTGTATTTGGTGCAGCAGCTTCAGTTTTTGGTGTAGTTGTATCTTTTTAGCACCTTCCAAGTTACCTGCTACATTCGTAATAGCATTGCCACCATTGTTTTAAACCATCTTTTGTTACAGATACTGGTTGTTTTGTAGTATCCGCAGGCGTAATTGTTACACTCATCGTTATTAATCACTGTCTTATCGCCTGCTTCGTTTTTGAATTCAGCGCTTGTTAAGCCAGTTAAGTCTGTTTTCAAGGAGTAAATAAAGTCTTTACCCGCTTGTTTTTACAGCAAAGGGTTATCACCTGCTTTGAAAGTTACTGTTTCTCCAGCTTTAACTAATTCTTCTGTATTACCAGTAACTGTTCCAGTACCGTCATTGCCTGCAATCGCTTTTCCAGCCCATACCTTTTAAAGCTGTTACCAATTCTTCGGCCGTTACTAATTTACCATTTGACACATCTGCTGTTGGCACTCCATTAGCATCTGTTTTAACAGATCCTACTTTTTGGAGTTAATGTAATAGTATCTCCTTTGCTGTTACCTCTAACAATTTACCATCGCTAGATTTAACAGTGAATGCAATGCCATTCTCTTTATCTAACGTTTGTGTATCTGTTTCAGTAGCAGCTTCTTCTCCATTTTTACCTGCTAATTTAATGGTATTTTTAGCTAATTTATGAAACTGACTACCGTTGATAGCATCTTTAGAATCTGCAGAAATATCGCCATCTTTTTACATTTGTAACTTTTACTGGTGCTGTACCATCAGGTCCAGATACTTTAATATCTCCTGCATCAGACTTGCTGAGTTTAGGACCTTGATCTCCACCTACTTGTACCGTTTCAAACGTTACATTGTCTTTAGTAGCAAATGTAATTTTTACCTTTTGTATCATGTTTTACATCTAGATTTTTACCCGCTACTAACTCTACAGTGCTACCCGCTTTAATTTGCTCACCGTTTTCATCTACAGCGCTATCTGCATTTCTTGTACCCTCTGTAGTAGCACTTGCTTTCAATGTGAAAGAAGCACTATTCACAGCTTTAACAACTGTCTATCTACAGTGCAATTTTTCCTGCATCAGCAGTTGGTACTTCCACGGTACCTTTTTATCGCCTGACTCAACAGGGATTTACATCGCCTGTATTAATTGTAAGACCATTATCACCTGCAGTAATCGTTTACCATCGGTTTTAACTTTTAAGCCAGCATCAGTTGCTTCTAAGACTGATCTGCTTTTTCACTGTAACACCAGCTTCAGTTACCTCTAAAGACTCTGTCTCCTGGTTTTACAGCAATTTTATTATCTGTAGTTTTTCTAATCCATTACCAGTATTAACATTGTATTTGATCTTTGACGCTATTGTCTGTTGTTTTCTACTACAGCTGTTGTGCCATCACCATTGATAAAGTTTACAGTGTCATAGGCTTTTACGAAATCTTTAGCTTCGTTGTTATTTTTGTAAATTCCAACCTGCATTCAACACATCGCCTACAGTCGCTGCGTTGTTTGGATTTACTTCATTAGCACCTTTACCCAATGTTGGCGCTGCCTGCTCTGTGAGTTGGTGCAGTTGTATCTTTTTAGCACCTACTAGATTACCTGCTACGTTTGTTAATGTAGCTGGTGTTGTCATGTACCTTCAGGACGCATTTACAGAAGTAATTACCTCTGTTCCTGGAACAACTGCATCATTTTGGACCTCTCTCCATTTTGGCGTTGTGATGATATGTAACGAGATCCATCCTCAGCTTTCACTGGATATACTTTTTGTACCATCTGCTTTCATATATGCCACTGGAGATTCAGAAGAACCAGCTCCGCCGTAGCTTTTTATCTACTTCTACAGTAATTGTACGAACACCATTAGCATCAGTGCTACCAGAAACAATTGCTCCACCTTTACCTACGAATCTCACTTCGTTAGCATTTTTCACTGTTTTCAGAGTACGCTGTATCAGTAGCTGTTCCATCTGCACCTGTTGTTTTGTTGGAAGATACAACCCAACCCATATTGCGTAAATCACCTACAGTAGCTGCTGTACCATCAGTTACAGTATCATTCTTTAGATTTGCGCAATTCAGTCTTACCCTGGTTCCGTGTGATTCGCAAGACCACTAGTTACATTTGTGATTGGTTTGTTATTCATATTAATGCCATCAGCATTTGTTACAATGCTGCCAACATTAGTACTTGTTAAGCCAGTTAACTCTTTTGCCAATTTTCGATTAATAGTGTTTTTCATTTTTCATAGGTAACACCAATATTATTGTCAGATAACTTATCTTTATCTGCGCCACCTAATAGATTTAAACGACCATCATTCATAGCTCTAGCAACTATGCTTTCGCATCAGTAATTTTATCCAGTAGTTTTTATCTCCAGTAATTGTGTCAGCACTAGAATTATCAGCAGCATACAGAAAGTCGGATCTGATGTAATTTTATCTAATACACCATATAACTGAGAACCATTAATGGCATCTGTAGAATTTTTCTGAAACATTACCAGCTGCTACATTTTTAACTGACGTTCATAACCTTCTTTACCAAATGAAACAATATCACCTTCAAGGGTTTTATCTCCACCAGCCCATTTTAAAGGTGAAATTATTCACTGTTGTAGAGGTTTCTTTTGTGCCTCTCAGTTGTTGCACCGCCACCGAGAGCTACCGCATTATCTCGTTCAACTGTAGCACCTGTACCAATGGCCCACCATTGACAACCTTTGCTTTTTGCGCCCGTACCAGGGCCAAAAAGAAATATCTCCTGATTCAGCTTTTTACACCGATCGATACAGCTGCTTCACCGAGATCTAGTATCTACATACTGGCCTCCATCATTAAGAAGGTTTTTACCAGTTAAGTTGTTGTAAGCATTACCAAGAGTGCCTGTTACCTTATTCCCTTCAGAGTTTTGTATAAGTAAGTTGTTTATCAACAGCTTTATCTACATCATCATTACCAATGGCAATAGAGAATTCCCCTCTGCGATGGTATTCGCTCAATAGCGATGGATTGGTCACCAAAAAGCACGAGCCCTTGATTGACATCACTTCCCCACCAATCGCTGTGGATTGTCTCACAAAATGTCGACCAGCAATTTTATCAACACCTGCCGTAGCATGGGTACCAATGATTACATTTCGTTTCCCCTTCTTCAAGAGTTGCATCACCCACATGAACAGAGTGCGAACCAGCTTTATCAATTGCGCCACCAAGTAGTAATCCCCAGAGGATACTACGGGAGCCTCCTGCTGCTATGGTACCATTATTAACCTGACCAATTAATACTTCTGCCTCTGCCGTATTAGTGCTCAACAACACGGCAGCGGCTCCTGCTGCTAGCTTTTAATGAATTTCTGCTTTGTTTTATGTGCTTTGGTTAGCTCTGAAACCGCCACCCAAGATTGCGTTGCGTGGCTCCATACAATACGGAAAATTTTTGTTCATAAAGATATCCTCTAAACTCTGTAGTTACGACTTCTTTTAATCAATAAGAAAAAGAGCCAGGGAAAAATTGCGCCATTTTAACGTCACTTAAATAAAATTCAAGTAAAATAAAGATCTTTACAATAATTTACATTTAACATCTCACACAAACCACAACGCAAATGATTGCTCCATTTTATACATAAATTGTGCATTATTAAAGCAAAGCATGATGAAGTTTTATGAATTTTTAGATGATAAAAAGAACAAAAATAAAAAGTGCGGATAGTATTGAGGTATTTTTAAAAGATGAAAGATTCTACGCCGTGCAAATCCAATGGGGATCAAACATAAATAGAATAATCATCTACCAATATTAATAAATGCTTTGGCACAATATCTGCCCTTAATCAGTTAGCGCTTAAGCTAACTTTTCAGAAAGCAGATGATTAAAGATGCGGTATTTTTATAAGGTTTTTAATTATTCTTCAATAGAACGTAATAATTCGTTGATACCAACTTTACCTAAAGTTTTTGCATCCACTTTTTCACGATCACGGCGCAGTATAAGCTGTATTTTCCACATTTTTGACGGAAGGCTACCAGATACTACTACAGAACCCGCTGGTACACGGCCGTAGTGAATTTCACCGGTTTCACGATCATAGAATTTTTGGTTGATTGACCAATGAATACGCCCATTGAAATAACACAACCATCTTCTACGATAACGCCTTCTACCACTTCTGAACGTGCACCGATAAAAGCAGTTATCACCGATAATGGTTGGGTTAGCTTGTAATGGTTCTAATACGCCGCCGATGCCTACACCACCAGATAAGTGAACGTTTTTTTACCAATTTGCGCACATGAACCTACCGTTGCCCAAGTATCTACCATGGTGCCTTCGCCAACGTAAGCACCAATATTTACATAAGATGGCATTAATACGCAGTTTTTAGAAATGTATGCACCTTTACGCACCGTTGCAGAGAGGCACAACGCGGAAACCTTCTTCAGCAAAAACGTTCTTCAGTGTAATCCGCAAATTTTAATGCCACTTTATCGTAATATTTTTGTTTCTGCACCATCAATGATTTGGTTGTCATTAATACGGAATGAAAGTAAAACCGCTCAACCATTGATGTGTTACCCATTCGCCATCAATTTTTCTGCAACACGGTATTTACCAGAATCTAATCCTTCGATCACTTCTTCAATTTGACGCACGCGTTTCTGCATCAACAGTTTTTTGGTGTAATGTTCTGCACGTTTCTCAAATGCAGCTTCAATAATTGCTTATAAGTTTGACATTGTATTTCCTATGTTTTGTGTGAATAAGATGGAATCTGTTTTATCATATTTTCGCTTGCTGCGCAAAAACACCTATCACCGCACTTTGTCTTAAAACAAACTGCGGTGATCCTAGCTATAATTGATTAAAAATTGAAAGCGCTAAACCACAAACGACGACATACTCAATACAACTGCAATCATTGCATAACCAAAATCACTCATGTTTTCTCCTCACTAAAAATGATGCACATTGTAACAAGATTGTTTTAGAAAATCATCCCTTTTTACATCTCAATAAAAAGTAACGAAATTTTTACAAAACCTTTATAATAGGCAAAAATGGAGATCGAAATATGGCAACAATTAAAGATGTCGCAAAAATGGCTGGCGTGTCCACCACAACCGTATCTCATGTTATTAATAAAAACCCGCTTCGTTGCAAAAGATACCGGAAGAAGCGGTGTTGCATCGGCGAAATTAAAGCAACAATTACTCACCTAGTGCCGTGGCGCGCAGTTTGAAAAGTCAATACCACAAAAATCCATTGGATGATTAGCGACGACCAGTGAAGCACCGTATTTTTGCGGAGATTATTCATTCCGTTGAAGAACATTGCTATCGACAAGGTTACTCGTTGTTCTTGTGTAATACACAAAATGAACCTGAAAAAGTCAAAAACCATTTGGAAATGTTGGCGACAGGTAGATGGTTTTGCTTGTAATGTGTTCTGAATATACGCAAGATTCATTGGATTTGCTTTCGTCATTTTCCAGTATTCCAATGGTTTGTAATGGATTGGGGCCCAAATGCGAATACCGATGTAATTATGATCATAGTTTTTGATGGCGGTTGTTGTAACCAAACACCTCATTGAGTGCGGTCATAAAAATCAGGGATTATCTGCGGTGAACTCAATAAAACTACGGCAAAAAAACTCGTTATGAAGGCTTTTTTAAAAGCAATGGCAGATGCAAATCTTGAAGTGCATGAATCTTGGATTTTTCGAAGGTGCATTTGAGCCTGAAGATGGTTATGAATGTATGAATCGTTTACTGGCTCAAGAGGAATTACCAACCGCCCTATTCTGTTGTAACGATGTGATGGCGTTAGGTGCAATTTCTGCATTGACAGAAAAAGGATTACGCGTACCCAGATGATATGTCCATTATCGGCTATGATGATATTCATGCTTCACGTTTCTACGCACCACCATTAACCACCATTCACCAATCAGAAGCTACGATTAGGCAGACAGGCGGTGAATATCTTATTAGAACGTATTAGCCAAAAAGATCAAGGCGTTCAGCAATATAGCCGTATTGACATTAGCCCTGAGCTCATTATTCGAAAATCCGTTAAATCAATTTTATAAAAACTTATTAAAATAAACCGCACTTTTTAAACAATCTATAAAAAGTGCGGTTCTTTTTCTATCTATTTTTAGCTTTTTTGATTATCTTCAAGGTTTCTATGAAATAGCATTTGCCCTATCTTCTGTTTTAGCTATATCTATCGCCAACTTACGAATTTTATTTTTACTTTTAGGAGTTCCTATGACACAAGAGTACCTCACTCTGCGTAATAACATTAGTATGTTAGGGCGTTTTCTCGGAGAAACCATCAACGATGCCCAAAGGTGCCGATATTCTCGAAAGTTAATCGAAAACGTTCGTAAACTTTCTCGTAATTCTCGTGCGGGTGATGATAAAGCAAGACAAGAATTGCTCGACACGCTCGGCAGTATTTCTAATGAAAATATTATTCCTGTCGCACGTGCTTTCAGCCAATTTTTAAACCTCACAAATATTGCGGAACAATATCAAACGATTTCGCGTGAACATTCTCTGCACAAAGTTCCTCTCAATCCTTAAGCTGAACTTTTCAAACGTTTAAAGAACAGAATGCCTCAGTGGAAGACGTACATAAAACCGTCGATATTAATTGAGCTTGTTCTGACCGCATCCAACAGAAAACAACACGTCGTTCACTCATTCATAAACACATTGAAATCAATAAATGTTTAAAGCAAAGCTAGAACATCATGATTTAACGGAAAAAGAACGCAATATTATTGAGCGTCTATTACTTCAGCTTAATCAGCTGAAGCATGGCATACCAACGAAATTCGTACTGTTCGCCCAACTCCATTTGATGAGGCCAAATGGGGCTTTGCGATGTTGGAAAAACAGTTTGTGGCAAGCTGTGCCAGAATTTTTACGCCAACTTAAACGAAACTGCCCGTGAATTTTTAGGTTACGATTTACCAGTAGGATTAAAACCCGTACGCATTTCCTCTTGGATGGGCGGCGACCGTGATGGAAACCATTTGTCACCGCACAAATCACCAAAAAGTACTTTATTTTGCCCGTTGGAAAGCGGCGGATTTATTCTTACAAGACATCAGCAAATTAGCCGATGAACTTTCAATGGTGAAATGTAGCGATGAATTTCGTGCTAAATACGGCGAGCATTTAGAACCCTATCGCTTTGTGGTGAAAAATTTACGCAATCAGCTTACGGCAACATGGCTTATTTTTGATGATCACCTATCGAATCGTGCACCGCGCGTATCCGAAAGCGAAATTATTTTTGGAAGATAATCAACTTTGGAACCGCTTTACGATTGTTATCAATCTTTAATTCAATGCGGTATGCGCATTATTGCAAATGGTTCATTGTTGAATATTTTTGCACCGTATTAGTTGTTTTGGCGTGACACTTTCTCAAATGGATATTCGCCAAGAAAGCACACGTCATACTGATGCCATTGCTGAAATCACGCGCTATATTGGTTTTAGGTGATTACTCTCAATGGACGGAAGACGATAAACAAGCTTTCTTAATTCGTGATTAAGCTCACGCCGTCCATTAATTCCGCAAAACTGGACACCATCGCCTGAAACCAAAGAAATTTTAGATACTTGCAAAGTCATTTGCTCAACAAAAACAAGGTGTCGTTGCGTGTTATGTTATTTCGATGGCACGCAGCGCATCTGATGTTTCAGCCGTTCATTTACTCTTAAAAAGAGCGGGCGTGCCATATCATATCCCTGTCGTGCCATTATTTGAAACCTTAGACGATCTAGATTCAGCCGAAAAAGTGATGACTCAACTTTTCAATGTGGGTTGGTATCGTGGCGTTATCAATAATCGTCAAATGGTGATGATTGGCTATTCAGATTCGGCAAAAGATGCGGAATGATGGCAGCCTCTGGGCGCAATATCGTGCGCAAAGCGCTTAGTGAATTTAACTGAAAAATCCTGGCATTGAACTCACTTTATTCCACGGACGTGGTGGCACGATTGGTCGAGGCGGTGCGCCAGCACATGCAGCGTACTTTCTCAAACCACCTCGTTCACTAAAAATGGTTTACGTGTAACAGAACAAGGCGAAATGATTCGCTTCAAACTGGGTTTACTCGGCTGTAGCGGTAGAAACCTTTGATCTCTACGCCAGCGCCATTTTAGAAGCAAATCTTTTACCACCAGAACCGAAACCAGAATGGCGCACTATAATGGACGAACTTTCCACTATTTCTTGCGATATTTATCGTGGCGTGGTTCGTGGCGATAAAGATTTCGTGCCTTATTTCCGCAGTGCGACGCCAGAACAAGAACTCTCCAAATTGCCACTTGGCTCTCGCCCCGCAAAACGCAATCCAAAATGGCGGCGTGGAAAGTTTACGCGCGATTCCTTGGATTTTTGCCTGGATGCAAAATCGCTTAATGCTGCCTGCTTGGTTGGGCGCAGGTGCCTCTATCCGTCAGATTACTGAACAAAGGCAAAAGACGATATCATTCGATGAAATGTGTGAAAACTGGCCGTTCTTTTTCAACGCGCGGATCGGAATGTTGGAAATGGTCTTTAGTAAATCAGATGCTTGGCTTTCCCAACAATATGATCAACGATTAGTGAAAAAGAGCTTTGGTATTTAGGGCGAAAATTTACGTAAAGCAACTGAAGATGATATTCAAACAGTCCTTTCACTTTCTCACCAAAGTGAATTGATGTCTGATTTACCTTGGATTGCAGATTCAATCGCATTGCGTAATATCTGACACGGATCCCTCAATCTACCAAGTGGAATTGCTTCACCGTTTCCGTGAAAATCCAGAGCAAGTCAATCCCGATGTGGAACAAGCATTGATGATTACCATCACAGGTATCGCGGCTGGGATGCGTAATACGGGCTAGAAAGATGAAAAAGTGCGGAAAATCTTTCCGCACTTTTTCATTCAAATCGATCACTAATAAAAATTGTAAAACCGCATCCATTCTCAAATGAGGAATAGTTTCGCCTTGTTCTAAAGGCTGAGGTTCAAAACTATCAGAAAATCAAAGTGCAGGTTGTTTTTGCCAAAATTCTGTTCTTGGTAATTTACTTGGCACCGTTCCTGGATAAAGCGTAATCGGCTGTTTATCAATAGAACGAATCCCTTGAATTGCTTTAATTTCTTTTCCTTGCTGATTCACAATCACTTGCTTTGTGGTACGAACAGCCGCAATGGCGGTATATTCGTATCGATTCCTTCAAACTTTCCACATGGCGACCGCCCTCTTGCACAATTTGGCGCATTAAACTCACTAAATTAGGAATTTGATCACGAGTAATATGATCCGCCTTCGTCGCAACAAACATTAATCGATCAATTCTGGGAAAATAAACGATGAAGAAAATTTCTGCCGCCATAATGGAAATTATTAAATAACTGATTTAAGCCCATTTGCATATCTAAAAAGGCTTGCTGACTGTGATTTAAAGGCGTTAAACAATCCGCCAAAATCACTTAGCGATCAAAGGTAGAAAAATAATTTTCGTAAAACCTTTCACAATTTTATTACGATAATAATCATAACGTTTTGTCAGCACGGCAAAATAGCTATTCGATTTAGCTGTCAAGGTTTGCCATTGTTCTTCTGAAAGATGAATTAATGGGAAAAATTGTATGCGGGCGCCCTCTAAATCACTTGGCAATACAAATCGCCCAGGCTGAATAAATTGCATACCTTGCGACTTACATTGGTGTAAATAATCCGTATAACTTTTTCGCTATCTTGGCTAAAACATCTTCATTTGCGACCGTACTTAAATCAAATCCTGTAACTATGGAAAAGCCAATTCTGCGCCAATTCTTCACGAACTCAGTGGTAACCTTGATTTGCTCTTGTGACCATTGTTGAAAATCTAGATTTAACAACGGCAAATCGAGCAGCCACTCACCCTGGATAATCAAAAATATCCAAATAAAGCGTACCGCGTTCTTTCAAATGACGTAGCAAGCCAGATTGGCGTTGAAAACGAATTGCTAGACGTGTTTCACTCACGCCACGAGTAGACTCGAAACCATTGAGGCGGATTTTGTGACAAATCATTTAAATTACTTTCATAATCAAAACGTGGCACGCTGAGATCTTGTTGGGACACTCGTTTCACCGCCAAGATTGCACCATTTCAGCCGCTTCAAACAAGGGCAAATGCTGTGATGAATTTTTGATTGATGGAGAAAGTTGATTGATTAAACTTGTAATAAACGCCGTTTTTCCACTCCGACTTAACCCTGTTACCGCCAAACGCAAAGTGCGGTCAAAAAACCACGATTAATAATTTGATTGATTTCGTTTTGAACCCTATTAAACATTCAATATCCTAGCCATTTTTACTAATATGCCTTACAATTTGGCACATAATTTATCACAATGCATTTGTTATGTTACGCAAAAATCTTACGTTTTTCTGTTTTCTATTTGGTATTGACTTGAATACCCAACTTCGAGCGGCGCCGCGCGTACCAGAACACCTAACAGAAAACGGACTAACTTATTGTACTAATGCCTCTGGATTTTTCTTTTTAATCCACAAACTGCGGATGCTGGCACCAGTATGAATGTCGTAACAGAGCAAATTTATAACAAACTTTTTGAAATCAAAAACCATAGCGCGAATGTTACGCCCGTGCTCGCACAATCTATTCAATTTCACCAGATAACAAAAGAAATTTTGATTAATTTACGCCGCGGGGTGAAATTTCATCATACCCCTTGGTTTACCCCCACTCGTGATTTTTAATGCGGAAGATGTGGTGTTTTTCAATTAATCGTGTTTTGGGTCATGATACTTACTTTACCAACCTTAGCAGAAACCGCATTACCTATAAAAACCCACAATATAAAGTGTTTTCACGAGCAAGCAAGAAAAGTTCGCTTTCCTTATTTTGATAGCATTAAAGCTTAATGAAAAATTAAATCAGTGACCGCACTTTCGCCTTACCAAGTGAAAAATAGAATTGTTTGAGCCAGATTCATCAATCTTGTCGCATCTTGCCAGCCAATATGCCATTATCACAAGAATATGCCTATCAATTAAGCGCAGATGATAATCTTGCTCAATTAGATACTCACCCCGTAGGGCACAGGGGCCTTATCAAGTAAAGGATTATGTGTATAACCAATATGTTCGCTTAGTACGTAACGAAAACTATTGGAAAAAGAAGCAAAAATTGAAAATATTATCGTGGATTTATCTACTGATCGAAACGGGCGACTCGTCAAAATTTTTCAATAATGAATGTCAAATAGCCTCTTATCCTGAAGTGAGCCAAATTGGCTTATTAAAAGAGCGATGATAAGCACTACTATATGCAATCCACTGACGGAATGAATTTGGCATATCTTGCCTTCAATTTTTGAAAAACCATTGATGCAGGATCGCACCATTCGAGAAGCTATCTCACAAAGTTTGAATCGCGCACGTATTATTCACAACATCTATCACAATACTGCGACAGTGGCGAATAATATTATTCCTGAAATATCTTGGGCTTCTAGCGTAAATACGCCAGAATTTGACTTTGATTACAGTCCAAAAGTCGCAAAGAAAAAATTAGAAAATAAACATCTTTCGCTCAATTTATGGGTGATTAATGAAGAACAAATGTATAACCCTGCACCTTTTTAAAATGGCGGAAATGATTAAATCCGATTTGGATCAAGTCGGGTGTGAAAGTGAAAAGTGCGGACAGTGACACGCACATTTTTGAGTGAGCAACTTCGTAATCAATCAGAAAATTACGATTTAATTTTAGCGGGATGGTTAGCTGGAAATCTTGATCCTGATGGATTTATGCGCCCTATTTTGAGCTGTAATACGCAAAAATGAAATCACTGAATTTATCTAACTGGTGTAACTGAAGAATTTAATAATTTAATGGATCGCGCGATTGCCACCTCTAATTTATCTGAACGAGCGAGTGCTTATAATGACGCTCAAGAACTGATTCTACATGAATTGCCGATTATCCCTATCGCGAAATGTAAAACGCATTTTGGTGGCAAATAGCAAAGTAAAAGGCGTGGAAATGACACCTTTTGGTAGTCTTAACTTTTCTGACTTACGCTTACACAAGGAGAAACCCTAATGTTGTGGTCTGTTATTCGCCATACCCTTTGGGTAACCTTACTCTTACTCGTGTATCTTTGCTAAGTTTCGTGATTTTTATTGCGAGATCCGCTTAATGCAGATCTCGTTACTCACAATATTTACACCAGTTATTTTTAATTATTTAAGCACCTTATTACATGGCGATTTTGGGCATTACTTATAACGGTGGAAAATCGCTGATAGATTTAATTTTAACTGTGCTTCCACCCACATTAGAGCTTTGTTTTACCGCACTTTTATTGGCATTTCATTCTCGGCGTGCCGCTTGGCATTATAAGTGCGGTAAATTCTCAACATATTTTTTGCAAAAGAGCTTAAAAAGTTTATCTTATGTTGGTTTTGTCAATCCCGATATTTTTGGCTTGCGCCGATTTTTGCTTTATGTCGCAGCGGTAAATCATTGGGAAATCGCCTCTATTGGGCAATACAATTTACTCTATGAAATAAAACCGATTACCGGTTTCCCAGTCATTGATGTTTGGTTTATGGATGTGCCTTATCGCACCAAAAATTGTACAAAATGTTTTTGCAACATTTAGCCTTACCAACACTGGTGCTTTGCATTTTGCCAACAATGGAAATTATCCGAATTATTCAACAACGAGCAGAATATGTTTTGAACCAAAATTTTGCCAAAGTTGCCACAACACGGGGTTGGTCAAAATGGAAAATTCTCCATCAATATGTATTCCGTAATACGTTTCCTCTGCTTGTTCCACAAGTACCTCGCGTGTTTCACCCTAGTATTAACTCAATGTATGTTGGTAGAAACGGCTTTAGGTTGGCCTGGAATTGGTCGATGGCTGATCGATGCCGTAACGCAACAAGATTACAACAGTATTTCTGCGGGTGTAGTTGTCATTGGCGTTTGCATTATTTTTGATCGACACATTCATTAAAGCGCTTACTTTCGTGCTCGATCCATTTAAAAAAAGAAAGGTTGGTATGCAAGATAAAGAACCTGAAGAATTTCGAGAAAATACCTCAATATTCCAAATATGGCTACTATTTCGCAAAAATACCGTTGCGTTGTTCAGCTTTTATTTATTAACGTTGTTAATTCTAACCGCACTTTTCAGCGGTTGGATCGCACCTTATGCTCATAATATGCAGTTTGTCGGGCGAGAATTAATGCCACCATCTTGGGTCGAAAAAGGGCAAATTGCCTTTTTCTTTGGTACTGATGATTTAGGCCGCGATGTACTAAGCCGACTAATTATGGGCTACAAGTTACACTATTGGATCATCGTTGCTAGTCGTACTTGCCGTTGCCTTAATTGGTGGAACACTTGGTATTGTTGCTGGTATGTTGAAAGGCTTAAAAGCGCGTTTTTGTCGGTCATATTTTCGATGCCTTTTTATCTCTCCCTATTTTTGCTCATTGCTATCGTAATTTCCACACTGATGGAACCGAGTTTTATTGAATGCAATGTTCGCAACACTTTTTAGCGATATTGCCGTATTTCATCCATGCAATTTATCGCGCAATTCAACAAGAATTGAAAAAGATTACGTACTCATGTTAAAACTTGAGGGCATTTCTAACAGGGAATTATTAAAAAGTACGATTTTGCCAAATATCACCGTAATCTATGTTCAAGAAATTGCACGAGCATTTGTTGTCGCCATATTGGATATTAGCGCCTTGAGTTTTATTTCCCTTGGCGCACAACGACCAACCCCAGAATGGGGCGCAATGATTCGAGATTCTTTAGAACTCCCTCTATCTTGCACCTTGGACAGTATTACTTCGGCTTTGCAATTATTTTTACTATTTTATTAAGCATTATTTTTTTAGCAATGAGCAACTAAAGCTATCAACCAATATTACGAATAATTTATGGCACTACTAGACATCCGTAACCTAAATATCGAAATACAAACCTCAAACGGCCTCGTTAAGATTGTGGACGGCGTAAATTTATCGATTAATGAAGGGAAATTTGTGGGCTTGTTGGCGAATCAGGTTCTGGTAAAAAGTTTAATCGCCAAAGTAATTTGTAATGCCATCAAAGAAAACTGGATTATTACCGCAGATCGCTTTTCGCTTTCATGATGTAGAGTTACTAAAACTTAGTCCCAATAAACGCCGGAAATTGGTGGGTAAAGAAATATCCATGATTTTCCAAGATCCTCTTTCTTGTCTTGATCCAAGTCGGAAAATTGGTAAACAATTAATCCAAAATATCCCGAATTGGACATTTAAAGGAAAAATGGTGGCAATGGTTTTGGTTGGAAAAACGCCGTGCCGTTGAATTATTGCATCGTGTAGGGATAAAGAACACAAAGACATTATGACAAGCTATCCTAATGAATTAACGGAAGGTGAAGGACAAAAAGTCATGATTGCTATTGCAGTAGCAAATCAGCCCCGCTTGCTTATTGCCGATGAACCGACTAATGCATTAGAAGCAACAACAACATTACAGGTATTTTCGATTACTTTCTAGTATGAACCAAAAACCAAGGCACAACCGTTTTATTGGCTAGCAATGACATCAGAAGTATTAGTGAATGGTGCGATCAGATTTCTGTACTCTATTGCGGGCAAAATACGGAATCAGGGCCCAACGCAAATGTTGCTTGAAAGTCCTCATCATCCTTACACGCAAGCATTAATTAATGCCGTGCCTGATTTTACCCAACCTTTGGGATTTTAAAACTAAACTAAGTACCTTAGAAGGTACCGTGCCAATTTTAGAACAAATGCCTATTGGTTGCCGTCTTGGCCCTCGTTGTCCTTTTGCACAGAAAAATGTATTGAAAAACCAACCCGATTCAAAAATAAAAACAACATGAATTTTTCTTGCCATTATCCAATTAATTTACGCGAAAAACCTTCAAAGAAAAAGCAATGAGCGCGCCATTAACACTTGCAAGCAAAAGGAAATGAATAATGCCGTTATTACAAGTAGAAGATTTGACTAAAACCTTCAAAAGGCCGCAAGCGTTTATTTGGTACGAGTGACTTTAATGCGGTAGAAAACGTAAGTTTTTCTCTTGAGCGCCAACAAACCTTAGCAATTATCGGCAAAAAATGGTTCTGAAATCAACGTTAGTAAAAATGATCGCGGGCATACTCAGCCCACTTCTGGCAGAATTTTATTTAACGATCATGAATTGCAATTTCGAGGATTTCAATACCGTGCACAACATATTCGAATGGTGTTCCAAGATGCGAATTCAGCGTTTAATCCTCGCTTAAACATCGGTGAGGCATTAGATGCGCCGTTTACGTTTAGCAACAGATTGGGATGAAGAACGTCGCAATCAGAAAATCTTTGAAACACTGCTACTTGTAGGGCTTTACCCTGATTACACTAAATCTAAAAATTAAAAATCTTTCTATCAGCCAAAAACAGCGTGTTGCTTTGGCACGCGCGCTGATTTTAGAACCTGAAATAATTATTATAGATGATGCACTTGGTAATTTAGATGCTTCGGTGCGCATTCAATTACTAAATTTAACCCTTGATCTGCAGCAACGTTTAGGTATCTCTTACATTTATGTAGGCCAAGACCTCGGCGTGATTAAACATATTGCGAGACACAGTCATCATGATGGATAAAGGGAAAATGATAAAGAGCGGTACGCCCTAAAAACGCTATTTACCGATCCACAAACTGATGTAACTGGTCGTTTAGTGGAAAGTTATTTTTGGAAAAATTTTTGGATGAAAGTGCCTGGGTAAAAGGAAACTCATACTAACTAAGGAAAGAAAAATGAACACTCGTCCCTTTTTATTTCGGACTTATATTTATCGCGATTATCGCTGTACTTGCTAGCTACTTTAGGGAGTACCGACTTTTTCTCATCACTATCATATCAGTGCCTTAATTATTGCCATCTTGCTGGGAATGGCAATCGGCAATACCATTTACCCTCAAATTTTTCTGCACAAGTGGAAAAAGGCGTATTATTTGCGAAAGGTCCTCTTCTTCGCACTGGCATTGTGCTGTATGGTTTTCGCCTCACTTTTGGCGATATCGCCGATGTAGGATTAAATGCTGTCGTCACTGATGCGATTATGCTAATTTCAACCTTTTTTTCTTACCGCACTTTTGGGCATTCGTTATCTAAAAAATGGATAAACAATTGGTTTATCTCACTGGGGCTGGATGTAGTATTTGCGGTGCAGCAGCTGTCATGGCGGCAGAGCCTGTTACCAAAGCAGAATCTCATAAAGTTTCAGTGGCGATTGCCGTAGTAGTCATTTTTCGGGACGCTTTCATTTTTACTTATCCATTTTTCTACACTTGGTCACAAGATTTAATTAACGCTCATCAATTCGGTATTTATGTTGGTTCTAGCGTCATGAAGTGGCTCAAGTTTATGCGATTGGGGAAAATATTGATCCTATCGTGGCGAATACAGCCGTCATTTACCAAAATGATCCGAGTGATGATGCTTGCACCATTTTTTTATTAATGCTTTCTTGGTTATTAACACGTAGTAATGAGTATCAGAAAATACGTCACACAAAATTACAATTCCTTGGTTTGCTGTACTTTTTATTGGCGTTGCCATTTTTAATTCTTTTGATTTATTACCAAAAAGAACTTGTGAAATTATTAGTTGAAATCGATTCTTTCTTATTAATTTCAGCGATGGCTGCGCTTGGCTTTAACTACGCAAGCAAGCGCAATCAAGAAAGCAGGGATTAAAACCTCTGATTTTTAGGGATACTGATTTATTTATGGCTAGTGATTGGTGGATTTTTAGTGAACTATGGAATATCAAAATTAATATAAAATTCACTTAGGATTGACCGCACTTTTAAAGTGCGGTCTTTTTTATGAAGAATATTTTCAGATATGGTGATTTAAAATATGAAATTACGCTTTATTTTCAAAATGCGATTTAATAAAACCATCCTCTAAAAATAAAGGACCAATTGGGCGTTTAGGAATATCAAACTTTTGTGGATAAATCACATCCACCAAATACAATCCATCGGGTTTTTGCTGTTGGTGCGGCAAGCTGACGATTTTTCTGCTCAAGCAGCCATTGCATCCATTCAATCGGCTGATTTCCAGCACCGACCTCAATCAAACTTCCCACAATATTGCGCACCATATGATGCACAAAAAGCATTCGCCTGAATATCAACAATAATATATTTTCCGATACGAGACACATTCAAATGATGCACATTACGCCAAGGCGTATGAGACTGACATTGTGCAGCGCGGAAAGAGGAAAAAAATCATGCTCCCCTAATAAACATTGCCCTGCTTGATGCATTTTTCGGCATCTAAATCTAAATGGCAATGAGTCATTCCTCCCGCTAAAATCGCAGAGCGTAATTTATTACAATAAAGAATATAGCGGTAACGGCGTGCTGTTGCGGAAAATCTAGCATGGAATTCATCATCGACTTGTTTTGCCCAACTCACTGCAATGTCATCAGGTAAATGAGCATTCGTACCAAAAAGCCCAAGCCTTCTCTGGACGAACCGAATTGGTTTCAAAATGAACAACCTGACCCGTTCCACTCACACCAGAATCCGTTCTGCCAGCACAAAATATTTCAATTTTTCATTCGCAATACAAGAAAGCGCCTTTTCTAATTCTTCTTGTACATACGAACTTTTTCTTGTCTCTGCCAACCATAATAATTTTGCCTGTTATACTCAATGCCTAATGCGATTTTTCATTTTTACCTTTTTGGCTTAATAAAGTGCGAGTTATGGTAGCTCAAGTTTATTTGGAGCGCAAATTCACAAAAATCGCTCCAGAATTAATTAACAAATAAGTGATAGCTTCCAAAAATTACAGCAATAAATGTGACATTTTTGTGATAAAAGATCTCATTCTGATAATCTATCATTAGAGTTTACACTCCAAATTACCTATAATTAATCAACATATTATGAAAAACTAAAAGGAAAATTATGAAAACATTGAGTGAATTTATTGTTGAACGCCAGGCAGAATACCCAAATGCAAAAGGGGAATTGAGTGGTATTTTGTCGTCAATTCGTCTTTAGCGAAAAATTATTCACCGAGATATTAATAAAGCAGGATTAACAAATATTCTCGGTCAATCAGGTGTTGAAAACGTACAAAGGCGAAAGTCAGATGAAACTTGATTTATTCGCCCATAACACGATGAAAGCAGCATTAATGGCGCGTGAAGAAGTGGCTGGTTTTGCATCTGAAGAAGAAAGTTTTATCGCATTTGATACAGAACGTGGACGCAATGCAAAATACATTATTTTAACGGATCCCCTTGATGGTTCTTCAAATATTGATGTAAACGTATCCGTCGGTACAATTTTTTCCATTTACCGTCGCGTATCTCCAATTGGCACACCAGTCACCTTAGAAGATTTCTTTACAACCAGGGAATAAAACAAGTTGCCGCAGGTTATATTGTTTACGGTTCATCAACTATGTTGGTATATACCACTGGTAATGGGGTTAATGGTTTTGCCCTATGATCCATCAATCGGTACATTCTGTCTGTCACACGAAAAATATGCAAATGCCAAAAACTGGTCGAGATTTATTCCATCAATGAAGGGCACTACCTCAAATTCTCACAAGGTGTGAAAAATATATTAAATATTGCCAAGAAGAAGATAAAGCGACTCATCGTCCTTACGCCTCTCGCTATATTGGTTCACTTGTAGCAGACTTCACCGCAACTTATTAAAAGGCGGCATTTATATTTACCCAAGTGCAACTAACTATCCAAATGGAAAAACTCCGTTTATTATATGAAGGCAATCCAATTGCATTTTTAGCGGAGCAAGCTGGGCGGTGTCGCAACAGATGGTTATCGTCGAATTTTTAGATATCGAACCAACCGCACTTCACGAGCGTGTCCACTATTTGTTGGTTCAGAGGATATGGTGAAAAAGCGCAAGAAATGATGGAAGAATTTAAGAAGAATAATAAAAATCTCCCTCGACTACAAAGAGGGGATTTTTATCAATAAACTGATCAAAAACCGAACTTAATGTTCCGGTTTTCTTTTCATTACATGATACGGCGCGATTGAGTGTAAGTTCTAGCCCAGTATTCTTCATCAAGGGAACTTATCGTCACACCTTCGTCCTGTACTTGCTGCATAAATTGGTTGTTACCAATATAAACACCAACATGGTTATTTTTACGGAAGAAAACTAAATCGCCTTTTTCAACTCTGATTTACTAATTTGTTTACCTAAATAACGCTGTTCAGCTGTAGAACGAGGCAACTCAATACCAAATGCTTCAGAAAAAGTTGTTTGCATAAATGCAGAACAATCAATACCACGTTTAGTTGTACCGCCCATGCGATAGACGAGTGTCACCCATTCATTATAAACACCTGCTAAAGCCTTTATCTCCCATCAAAGCTGATGAACGGTTTGTTCTCACTTTGTGGAAAAATCCCTGAACGATTATCTTTTTCTAAACTACTAATCAAAACCCGTTAATTGAGCATCATCACTTTTCGAAATAACTGATGATTTGCCGTTCGTGGGCCATTAGAACAAGCGGTTGTGAGTGTCACTAAACCAATAACAACTAAAAATTCTTTTTAACATAATTTAAAATAATTAAAAGATATAAAAATAAAATTCTGCCCGAGACTATCAAAAATTTGAATAGATTGCCAGTAAAAATCCAATTTTAATGGGATTTTTGTGATCTTTTGCACAATTTTTGGTTTAATTTCTACCACCAACAGTAATTTCATCAATTTTTAGTGCGGGCTGCCCAACGCCGACTGGCACACTTTGCCCTCTTGCCACAAACCCCGATACCTAAATCAAGTTCTGATTTATCTGCAACCATAGAAATCTTTTTGCATCACTTCAATACCACTACCGATTAAAAGTTGCGCCCTTCACAGGTTTTCGTGATTTTTCCTTTTCAATTAAATAAGCTTCTGAAGTGGAAAATACAAATTTACCAGACGTAATATCCACTTGACCGCCACCAAAGTGCGGTGCATAAATGCCCTGTTCTACAGAAGCAATTAAATCATCAAACTGACTTTGTCCAGCAAGCATATAGGTGTTAGTCATTCTAGGCATTGGTAAATGGGCATAAGACTCACGTCGGCCATTCCCTGTCGGCGCGACACCCATCAAACGGGCATTCATTTTATCTTGCATGTAACCTTGCAAGATCCCATCTTTGATGAGTACATTGCACTGGCTTGGTACACCTTCATCATCAATAGTTAATGATCCTCGACGATTTTCAATCGTACCATCATCCACAATCGTGCATAAACGGTGAAGTCACTTGTCTCGCCAATCTTGCCTGTAAAAAGTGAACTTTCTTTACGGTTAAAATCACCCTTCTAAACCGTGCCCAACAGCCTCGTGTAACAGCACGCCTGGCCAACCAGCACCTAATACAACATGGCATTAATCCAGCAGTGTGCAACTGCACTAAGGTTTACTAAAGCTTGACGAACCGCTTCTTTAGCAAAATCGCACTGCTCTAATATCGCCATCAATCACTTCAAAGAACCAATCTAAACCGAAACGCCCGCAGAACCACAACTTCCTCGTTCACGTTTGCTATTTTCCTCTACTAACACAGAAATAGATAAGCGAACTAAAGGACGAATATCTGCAGCTAGCGTACCATCCGTCGCCATGACTAATACTTTCTTCATAAACAGAACTAAGACTTGCTGATACGCGGGTTACGCGATGAGTCTTCTCAGCGTGCTGTACGATCAACCAAATGTAATAGCTCAATTTTTCTCTTTAGTCAAACTTTCCAAAAGGATTAATCGCTGCATCAACGAGCAATAGGATTTACAACATCAAAAGCGGATGGCGAAATCAAATTCCCTGTTTGACTTTAGCAGATTCCTTTACCGCCTCCGCACATTGCTGCAAAAGAAGCGAGATTAATTTGATCGGCATAAGCAAAGCCCTGTTTTCTCACCAGAAACTGCCCGCACGCCAACACCACGATCAATATGAAAACCGCCTTCTTTTTATAATGCCATCTTCCAATACCCAACTTTCATCTTGGCTAAGTTGAAAAATACAATCAGCATAGTCAATATTGCGATGCGACATCATATCGAAAATATTGAGCAATGATTTAGTTGAAAAGATTACTTGGTGTTAGTAATGTATTTGAAACTTGGTTTTAACATATTTTTCCAGTCTAAAAGTAAATATCTTGTAAGAACTTGTGTCCGTTTGGTGCAACAGCACAGATTAAAAATTGGATGAATAAAGTACGGTTAATTTTTGAGGTTATTTTTTTCCAAATGCGCTAATCCAAATTGATACAGAGCATTCTTCTTATAACCATATAACTCAGCAACAATAGCAGCCGCTTTTTTAGCGGTAATTCTTCTACAATTAATTCAAGCGCCTTCACCGCTTGTGGAGATTTCATCGTTATTGTCAGACTTTGTTTTGCCTTCCACAATCAAAACCATCTCGCCTTTTGTACGATTGGGATCTTCTAAAAGCCATTCGCGTAAATTTTTAATCGTATTACCCGTAATCGTTTCCCAAGTTTTTAGTAATTTCGCGGGCTAACACAATATATCGTTCTTCTCCCAGCACCGATTGCATATCTTCTAGCGTATCTAAAAATCCGGTGAGTGGATTCATAAAAAAATCAAAGTGCGGTCTTCTTCTGCGATATTTTCTAATTTATCTTTGCGGGCTTTACTTTTTCGCTGGTAAAAACCCTCAAAACAAAATCTATCAGAAGCAATCCCCGATGCGCAAAGTGCAGTAATTGCCGCACATGCCCCGAGCAAAGGAACAACGCGGATGCCAGCCTCACGACATTGGCGTACTAAATGAAAACCAGGATCACTAATTAATGGCGTCCCCGCATCAGAAATCAAAAGCAATATGGCTACCTTGCTTGAGTTTTTCCACCAAAATATGGGCTTTTTCTTGTTCATTGTGATCATGCAAAAGCAAAAAAAGGGCTTTTTGATACCATAATGGCTTAATAAAAGGCCACTATGACGAGTATCTTCTGCTGCAATTAAATCCACTTGCGCAAAAAGTATCTAAAAGCACGCTGGGTAATATCCTGTAAATTGCCAATCGGCGTGGCAACAATGTATAAAAATTCGGTTAAATCAGTCATTTTTGTTTGCTTTTTAAGTTATGAGATAAAGTAAGATCTGCCACAACTATTGTCTGTTCATGATGGAGCAAGAATGTCTATTCTATTACAAGGCGGACGTTTTTAAAAACGTTTAATGCCAATTTTATTGTCAATGGCCTTAGCTGGCTGTTCAAATCTACTTGGCAGCAGTTTTACGCAAACTTTACAACAAGATGCGAATGCAAGTTCTGAATTTTTATATGAATAAATTAGGACAAGCACAAGAACTTGAAGATCAACAAACCTATAAATTGCTCGCGGCTCAGTGTTAATCAGAGAAAATAAAAGTTGAACAATCTGAAGCTTTATTAAGTGAGTTAGGTGAATTAAATGATGCGCAAAAATTGAGATCGTGCATTAATTGAAGCGAGAATTTCTGCTGCAAAAAATGCCAATGAAGTCGCGCAAAATCAATTACGTGTATTGGATTTAAATAAATTAAGCCCATCACAAAAATCTCGTTATTACGAAACCTTAGCTATTGTTGCAGAAAACCGTAAAGATATCATTGAAGCCGTAAAAGCGCGGGTAAAAATTGATGAGAATTTAACAGATGTACAACGTCGTCAAGATAACGTTGATAAAACTTGGGCATTGTTACGTTCAGCAAATACTGGTGTAATCAATAATGCTTCAGATGAAGGCAATGCGGCTTTAGGCGGTTGGTTAAACCTTAATCAAAACCTACAATGATTATATTCGTCAACCAGTTCAATTAAGCCAAGCATTACAAAGTTGGAAAAATGCTTATCCAAATCATGCAGCCGCAACGTTGTTCCCAAAAGAATTGCTTACATTGCTTAATTTCCAACAAACGAATGTGTCACAAATTGGTTTACTATTGCCATTAAGTGGTGACGGACAAATTCTTGGTACAACCATTCAATCGGGTTTTCAACGATGCTAAAGGTAACTCAACCATTCCAGTGCAAGTATTTGATACCTCAATGAATTCTATACAAGATATCATTGCGCAAGCAAAACAAGCGAGGGATTAAAAACCTTAGTAGGCCCATTACTAAAACAAAATCTTGATGTAATTTTAGCGGCTCCTGCACAAATTCAAAGGTATGGATGTGCTTGCATTAAATGCAACACCAAATTCTCGTGCAATTGGTCAACTTTGCTATTATGGACTTTCACCAGAAGATGAAGCAGAGTCAGCAGCCAATAAAATGTGGAACGATGGAATTCGTAGTCCACTGGTTGCCATGCCGCAAAATGATTTAGGGCAACGCGTAGGTAATGCCTTTAATGTACGTTGGCAACAATTAGCGGGCACAGATGCGAATATTCGTTACTATAATTTACCAGCGGATGTTACTTATTTCCTTCAAGAAAAATGGTTCAAATTCAACCGCACTTTACGTGGTCGCCAATCCAGATGAACTGGTCGAAATGAAAGGCTATTTAACGAATAGTGCGCCAAATTTACGCATTTATGCGAGCTCGCGCTCAAGCTCAATGCCACAAAGCAGCAATCCAGAGTTTGTCGCTCAAATGAATGGTGTTCAATTTAGTGATATTCCATTTTTAAAGAAACCAATTCACCACAATATCAAAAACTAGCCAAAACAACTGGCGGTGAATATCAATTAATGCGTTTATACGCAATGGGTGCGAGATGCTTGGTTACTCATCAATCAATTTAATGAATTACGCCAAGTACCAGGATATCGCTTAAGTGGTTTGACCGGTATTTTAAGTGCAGGTACAAATTGTAATGTTGAACGCGATATGACTTGGTATCAATATCAAGATGGTGCAGTTGTACCGGTCGCAAACTAATGTTTTCTTTAAAACGTCAACAAGGGGCGAGCTTTGAGCATCAAGCTCGCCTTTTTTTAGAATCAAAAGGCTTAAAATTTATTGCGGCTAATCAAAATTTCAAATGTGGTGAACTTGATCTTATTATGAGTGACAAAAGAAACCATCGTTTTTGTTGAAGTTCGCCAACGTTCTAATAATGCCTTTGGCTCGGCAATAGAAAGTGTAGATTGGCAAAAACAACAAAAATGGTTGGATGCTGCAAAATTTATGGCTAATGAAACAAAATATGAGTTTAGAAGATGCCGATTGTCGTTTTGATTTAATCGCCTTTGGCAAAACGCCCCAAGATATTCAATGGATTCCTAATTTTCTCGATTAATGGCTTTTTATGATGTTACAAAAAGTAAAAGATATTTATAGCGAAAAGTATTCAAATTCAAATTGCTGCGTCTAGCATGCTTTCGGAAAATATTGCTAACGCCACCCAAAATGGTGATGCAATGTTTGCTAGTGGCAATAAAGTGATCGCTTGTGGCGTCTCTCGTTCTTATGCCAATGCACAGTTTCTCGTATCTAACTTACTTAATCGATACGATTTAGCAAGACCGAGTTTTCCCTCTGTTCTATTAAGTTTAGAAAATGCGGTGGGTTCTTCTCTTGTTTTTGAACACTCGCCTGAAGAATTATATTGTCACCAATTTAATGCCGTGGCCAAACCAGGTGACTTACTTATCGCTTTTTGCGCCTTTGGGAACAGAGAAAATCGTGCTAAACACTATTTCTCATGCAGTAAATAAAGAAGTTAATGTCATAGCACTCACTGGCTCTAATAACGATGCAATTCAAGGAATTTTAGCTGATAGTGATTTAGAAATATCGATTCCAGCAACCAAAGAAAGTCGAGTCCTAGAAAACCATCTTTTTGTTATCAATGCCCTTTGTGAATTAGTTGACCATACCTTGTTCCCAAGTGCTTGACAGCAAAATAAATCAATCTCAAACTAGCAGTAATTTAATCTCAAAAGGAGTTAATTATGACATTATCCCCGTTAAAAAAACTAGCTATCATGCTGGGCACAACATTATTTTTACAAGGCTGTATCGTTGCTGCTCTTGGTGGTGGCGCTGCAGCAGCTAAAGTAGGTACACGATCCTCGAACAGCTGGCACACAAGTAGATGACGAAACACTCGAATTCAAAGTAGAAAATGCTGTTGAAAAAGATGCTCAAATCAAAACTGAAGGTCGTATAAATGCAGTGTCTTACAATGGTCGAGTACTTTTAATCGGTCAAGTTCCTAATAGTGGTGTAAAAGACACTGCCGCAGATCTTGCAAAAAGGCGTTGAAGGTGTCAATGACATTTATAACGAGCTGACTGTTGGCCCGAAAATCTCTTTTGCACAAATCAGCAAAAGACAGTTGGATTACTACGCAAGTCAAATCAAAAATGTTAGTCGATGGTCGAGTTAAAGCAACCGATGTTAAAGTTATTAGCGAAAATGGAGAAGTTTTTCCTACTCGGTACAGTGACTCATGCTCCAGCTGATGCAGCCGCAGACATTGCGAGCAAAAATCAGTGGCGTGAAAAAGTAATTAAAGTTTTCAAATATCTCAAACTAATCTTCAAAGTGCGGTAAAAATTCAACGAATTTCAACCCGCACTTTTCTCATTACAAGTAAAAATTTGATTTTTTGCTCTTTCTGAAAAACATTTATTTTTAAATAAGTTACCTATTGTCAATAATTCAAGCAAAAATTTATTGCTTTGATCTCAAGCAAAAAACACATTACCTTGTGCGTGATTTTATTACAAAACACTATATCTTGTGTTTAACATCGCCATAATAACAAGGGTCGTACAATGAATAAAAAGCTTAATGGTAACCAAGCGTGATGGCACGCAGGAACAAATCAATCTTGATAAAATCCACCGTGTTATTACACTGGGCGCAGAAGGTCTAAACAATGTGTCTGTTTTCTCAAGTTGAGCTTCGCTCACATATTCAATTTTATGAAGGCATTCGTACTTCAGACATTCACGAAACCATTATTAAAGCAGCCGCAGATTTAATCAGCAAAGATACGCCTGATTATCAATTTTTAGCTGCTCGCTTAGCGATTTTCCATTTACGTAAAAAAGCTTACGGTCATTTTGATCCCCCTCGTTTATACGATCATGTCAAAAAATTAGTACGCATGGGTAAATACGATCATGCCTTATTGGATGATTACACCCGTGAAGAATGGGACACAATGGACGAATTCATCGACCATTGGCGTGATATGACGTTCTCTTATGCTGCCGTAAAACAATTAGAAGGTAAGTATTTAGTTCAAAACCGTGTGACGGGAGAAATCTACGAATCAGCACAATTCCTCTATTTACTCGTTGCCGCTAGTTTATTCTCTAAATATCCAAAAGAAACGCGTTTGGATTACGTAAAACGTTTCTACGATGCAACATCTACCTTCAAAATTTCCTTACCAACGCCAATTATGGCGGGCGTACGCACACCTACTCGTCAGTTCAGCTCTTGCGTATTAATTGAATGTGATGATAGCTTAGATTCAATCAATGCAACGGCATCCGCTATTGTGAAATATGTTTCACAACGCGCGGGAATTGGTATTAATGCAGGTGCAATTCGTGCATTAGGTAGTGAGATTCGTGGCGGTGAAGCATTCCATACAGGATGTATTCCATTCTATAAATATTTCCAAACCGCGGTGAAATCTTGCTCACAGGGTGGTGTTCGTGGCGGTGCTGCGACACTTTATTACCCTATTTGGCACTTAGAAGCAGAAAGCTTACTTGTGTTAAAAAATAACCGAGGTGTAGAAGACAACCGCGTTCGTCATATGGATTATGGCGTCCAATTAAATAAATTAATGTATCAACGTTTAATTAAAGGTGGTGAGATTACTTTATTTAGTCCATCTGATGTACCTGGACTGTATGAAGCATTCTTTGCGGATCAAGACAAATTTGAAGAACTTTACGTAAAAATACGAACAAGATCCAACTATCCGCAAACGTACCGTCAAAGCAGTTGAGATTTTTCTCTTTATTAATGCAAGAACGTGCATCAACAGGTCGTATCTACATTCAAAACGTAGACCACTGTAATACTCACTCTCCGTTTGATCCACAAGTGGCACCAGTTCGCCAATCTAACTTATGTTTAGAAATCGCGTTACCAACGAAACCACTTCAGCATATTAATGATAAAAATGGAGAAATCGCACTTTGTACCCTTTCCGCATTTAACTTAGGTAAGATTGAAAACTTAGATGAATTGGAAGAACTTTCCGATCTTGCAGTGCGTTCACTTGATGCATTATTAGATTATCAAGATTACCCTGTGGTGGCGGCAAAACGTAGTTCACTTGCTCGTCGTTCATTAGGTATCGGTGTAATTAACTATGCTTATTATCTTGCGAAAAATAGTGTTCGTTATTCTGATGGTTCAGCTAATGATTTAACTCACTGCACTTTTGAAGCCATTCAATACTATTTATTGAAAGCCTCTATGAACTTAGCAAAAGAGCAAGGTGCTTGCGAATACTTCAATGAAACCACTTATGCAAAAGGCATTTTACCTATTGATACCTATAAGAAAGATTTAGATGCCTTAACCCAAGAGCCGTTACATTATGATTGGGAAAAGCTTTACGTAAAAGATATCCAAGAATTTGGTTTACGTAACTCAACATTAACTGCCTTAATGCCATCTGAAACCTCATCGCAAATTTCAAATGCGACTAATGGTATTGAGCCACCACGTGGTCATGTAAGTATTAAAGCATCAAAAGATGGTATCCTAAAACAAGTTGTACCTGAATATGAAAACTTAAGCGACAACTACGAATTACTTTGGGATATCCCAAGCAATGATGGCTACTTACATCTAGTCGGTATTATGCAAAAATTCGTAGACCAAGCAATCTCAGCCAACACCAACTACGATCCAAAACGTTTTTGAAGACGGTAAAGTGCCAATGAAAGTGTTGTTAAAAGATCTGTTAACCGCTTACAAATACGGCTTAAAAACCCTTTACTATCAAAACACCCGCGATGGCGCTGAAGATGCTCAAGAAGATCTTGATGACGGCTGTGCAGGTGGGGCTTGTAAAATCTAACTATTTACTTTCAAATTATTAGCGGGCTTTAGCCCGCTACTTGTAACCTATTAATTACTATCGGCAAAATTAAGGTTGCCAAAACGGGGAACAATATATGGCATACACCACTTTCTCACAAACTAAAAACGACCAATTAAAAAAGAACCGATGTTCTTTGGTCAAAACGTTAACGTTGCGCGTTACGATCAACAAAAATATGAGACGTTTGAAAAGCTCATTGAAAAACAACTTTCTTTCTTCTGGCGTCCAGAAGAAGTGGATGTTTCACAAGACCGTATCGACTATGCCGCGTTACCTGAGCATGAAAAACACATTTTCATCAGTAACTTAAAAATATCAAACCTTATTAGATTCTATTCAAGGCCGTAGCCCGAACGTGGCATTGTTGCCTTTAGTGTCTATTCCGGAATTAGAAACTTGGATCGAGACTTGGACATTCTCTGAAACCATCCACTCTCGTTCTTACACACACATTATTCGTAATATTGTGAACGATCCATCTATTGTATTTGATGACATTGTGACCAACGAAGAAATCATCAAACGTGCGCGTGATATTTCTTCTTATTACGATGATTTAATCCGTGATAGCCAACTTTACAGCCTGTATGGTGAAGGCACTTATACTGTAGATGGGAAAGAATGTGTTGTAACATTACGCAACCTGAAAAAACAACTTTACCTTTGCTTGATGAGTGTGAACGCGCTTGAAGCGATTCGTTTTTATGTATCGTTTGCTTGTTCCTTTGCCTTTGCGGAACGTCAATTAATGGAAGGTAATGCGAAAAATCATTAAATTTATCGCTCGTGATGAAGCCTTACACTTAACTGGTACGCAGCATATTTTAAATATCATGGCTGCAGGCCAAGACGATCCTGAAATGGCTGAAATTGCGGAAGAATGTAAACAAGAAGCCTATGATTTATTCTTAGCGGCAGCTGAACAAGAAAAAGAATGGGCAGATTACTTGTTCAAAGACGGTTCTATGATTGGTTTGAACAAAGATATTTTGGTGCAATATGTGGAATATATCACCAATATCCGTATGCAAGCGGTCGGTCTTCCATTGCCATTTGGTGCGCGTTCTAACCCAATTCCATGGATTAACGCATGGCTTGTTTCTGACAACGTACAAGTGGCGCCACAAGAAGTCGAAGTGAGTTCTTACCTTGTGGGTCAAATTGACTCAAAAAGTTGATACTGAATGATTTTTGGCGATTTTCAATCTCTAATTAAAAACATATAAGAAAAATAACCGCACTTTAGAATATTCTTTTTAAATATTTCAAAGTGCGGTTAATTTTGTTCATTTTAAAAGGCTTTCTAACACAGAAAAGCCTTTTATTTCTTAGATTTCAATAATAATCTTGTTGGATCTTCCAATAATTCTTTAATCGTGCCAAAGAAACCAACAGATTCACGACCGTCAATTAAGCGATGATCGTAAGATAAGGCAAGATACATCATCGGACGAATCACAACTTGACCATTAAGTGCAATCGGTCGTTCTTTAATAGCATGCATCCCTAAAATCGCACTTTGTGGTGGATTGATAATTGGAGTGGACATAAGAGAACCAAATACACCGCCATTTGTAATAGTAAAATTGCCACCAGTAAGATCTTCTACAGTCAATTTGCCATCACGACCTTTTTCAGCTAATGCTTTAATTTGTTTTTCGATCTCTGCCATACTGAGCTTATCGCAATCACGAAGCACTGGTGTGACTAATCCACGAGGAGTTGAAACCGCAATACTAATATCAAAAATAGTTATGATAAACAACATCATCCCCATCGATATAAGCATTCACTTCAGGATAACGTTTTAATGCTTCCACAACCGCTGATATAGAAAGACATAAAATCCTAAACGCACACCATGTTGTTTTTTCAAATTTTTCGCCGTAGGTTTTACGCAAAGTCATTATCGGCTGCATATCCACTTCATTGAAAGTAGTAAGCATTGCTGTACTATTTTTGGCTTCCAGTAAACGTTCAGCAATACGTTTGCGCAAACGGGTCATTGGCACACGTTTTTTTCAGAACGCACTATAAGCTACCGTACTAATTGTATTTTTGCTCAGTGGCAGCGTCTTGTTTCACTTGAAGTGCTTGTCGTTTTGCGATTTCACGTTCAATATCTTCACGTGTTAAACGGCCACCCACGCCCGAACCTTGAATTTGATCTGCTTGTAAATCATGTTCTGCTAATAAACGACGAATCGCAGGGCCTTGATCCGCATTATGATTATGACTATTTTCCAATCGCTGCATGTTGACGATCAGATGGTGTAGGTTCATTTGTTGCTTTTAATGTTGCTGAACTCACATCCCCTTCTTGGAGCCGTAGAAATTTTTCCTAGCAACTGTTTACTCACCACAGTTTCACCCTCAGCTTGAACAACTTCAGCCAGTACGCCATCAGAAAAGTGGGGCACTTCTAGTACTAACTTTATCCGTTTCAATTTCTACAATAACTTCATCACGTTTCACCGTATCGCCTACTTTATGCCAAGTAGCGACAGTTGCATCTGCAACTGATTCAGGTAGGTCTGGAACAAGAATTTCAATGGTCATTTTTATTTTTCCTTATCTCTCAAAGTGCAACTTACTGCACTGAATTACTCTTTTACTTTTTATCCAGGATACAACAAGTACACCTGTAAATTTATAAAAATATCTTAATTTTTAACTGCACTTTATAGGGTTAACGCATCTTCCACTAACTCTTTTTGCTGTTTAGTGTGAAGCGACATATAACCCACAGCAGGAGAAGCTGAAGCTGGACGCCCCTGCATATTTAAGTTTAACGGATTCTGGAATTGCTGATTCAAAATTATGTTTGCTGCAATACCAAGCCCCTTGGTTAAGTGGTTCTTCTTGGCACCATACATAATCCGAGACATGTGCATAAGGCTCAAGCGCTTTTATTCACATCCTCATGCGGGAATGGATAAAGTTGCTCAATGCGGATAATCGCTACATCTTTCTGATTATTTGCACGACGTTGTTCAAGTAAATCGTAATAAACTTTACCTGAACACATTACCACGTTTTACATCTTTAGGATCAAGCTCATCAATTTCTCCAATTACCGTTTGGAAAGCCCCATTAATCAACTCATCTAAACTGGATACAGCCAATGGATGGCGTAACAAAGATTTTTGGAGAAATGGCAATCAATGGACGGCGCATTTTACGTAACGACTGACGGCGCAACATGTGATACACCTGTGCTGGCGTTGACGGCACGCAGACCTGCATATTTTTGTTCAGCACAAAGTTGCAAATAACGTTCAAGACGAGCAGAAGAATGTTCTGGACCTTGTCCCTCATAGCCATGTGGTAACAACATCACCAAACCACACATTCTGCCCCATTTTTGTTCGCCAGAGCTAATAAATTGGTCGATAACAATTTGTGCACCATTAGCAAAATCGCCAAATTGCGCTTCCCAAATGGTTAAAGTTTTTGGATCTGTTGTTGCATAACCATATTCAAAAGCAAGTACAGACTCCTCTGAAAGTACAGAATCCCATACTTCAAATCGACCTTGGTTAGCATGCAGATGTGTCAATGGCACATACCCCGTACCATCATTTTGATTATGCACCACGGCATGACGATGGAAAAAGGTTCCCCGTCCCCGCATCTTCACCTGATAAACGAACATTAACACCTTCATCAAGCAAGGTTGCATAAGCCATGGTTTCAGCCATACCCCAGTCGAGTAATTTTCGCCTTGATACATTGCTTTACGATCATTATAAATCTACACGAGGATGAGCACGTAAACTCTCTGGATATTCACTACACGTTTAGCAAGCGTTAAAAACGTTCCTGTGAAAATTTGCTTTCATACGGCGCAGTCCAATCATAGTTGAGATATTGCAACCAATCCATTTTTTGCCGTATCCATTTCTCGCCATTCTGATACAACTCGATCACCATTATCTAGCGCATCGCGATAATCATTCACCATCTCGGTAACTTGTTCTTCAGTCATCACGCCTTCTGAAAACTAAAGCGATCAGCATAAACTTTACGAGGTGTAGGATGTTTTTTTGATGATGCTATACATCATTGGTTGAGTAGCTAATGGTTCATCAGCTTCGTTATGACCATGACGACGATAAGAAATCAAATCAATAAAAATATCTCGTTTGAATAAATTACGATATTCCACCGCCATACGCGCAGCAAAAGCAACCGCTTCAGGATCATCGCCATTAACATGAATAATCGGCGCTTGAATCATTTTCGCAATATCGGTGCAATACTCTGTGGAACGCGTGTCATTCGGATTAGATGTCGTAAAAACCAATTTGGTTATTAATCACAATACGAATCGTGCCACCCACACTGTAACCACGAGCATTTGACATATTCAATGTTTCTTGAACAACGCCCTGCCCTGCTACAGCGGAATCACCATGTACTGTAATCGCTAAAACTTGACTACGCGTTGTATCATTAATGCGAGTCTGTCTTGAACGTACAGAACCCACCACTACTGGGCTTACAATTTCCAAATGAGATGGGTTGAAATGCCAACGTTAAGTGAACTCTCTTATCATCCACTGCGAAAATCAGAAGAAAAACCTTGATGATATTTTTACGTCTCCCGTACGTTCACTCGAATGTTTACCCGCAAATTCGTCAAATAAATCTTCAGGCTTTTTACCTAATACATTCACGAGCATATTCAAACGCCCACGGTGTGCCATTCCCATTACCACATCATTTACTCCTTGGCGACTAGCATGACGGATAATTTCTTTCATCAATGGAATAAACGCATCACTTCCTTCTAAAAGAAAAAGCGTTTCGCCCCTGGGAATTTTGCACCTAGATAACGTTCTAAACCATCTGCGGCGGTAAGTTCACGAAGAAAATTAACACGTTCTTCAGATGTAAAAGCGGTTTATCTAACACACTTTCCATTTTGCTCTGAAGCCAAGTTTTCTGTGCCATATCTTGTACATGCATAAACTCTAAACCAATTGAGCCGCAATATGTTTCTTTCAACATTTGAGCTAACTCACCAAGCTTAATGGTATCTCGTTTATAAACGTAATGATTAATATTGAAGGTTTCGTTGAGATCTTGTTCAGTAAAAACCGTGATGACGATAATCTAATTCAGGGACGGAAGATACTTTCCAACGATAATAATTGAGGGGATCGAGATTAGCCTCTAAATGGCCTCGAAAACGATAGGCATTGATAAATTGTAGAACTTTCACCAATTTTGCACCAGCTGCGGATCTATCACTGTCACCGCTTCATTATGATTTTTCTCGCGCCAAACGACGAAAAATAATCTCGCACTGGTGTATGAGGCTGTTCAAGTGCGGTCATTTTTGGCAAAGAATCAAAAGTGGCTCGCCAACTTTCCTCCACCGACCGCGGATCGCTCAAATAGCTTTCATAAAGTTCTTCTATATAAGATTGATTTGCACCGCCCTAATGCTGTGCTAGCTAACCAATCATCAAATGCCTTGTTTTTGCTGCATAATTACCTCTTTATTATGGTTATTTGGAACGATATTTTTCGCTCCATTTTTATGCATTATACATAGGATTGAAAAAGGAAATAAGCCTCTTATCAGAATATTGTTACATATTTGTGATCTGGTTCAAACTCTTTCCCTTTTTCAGATAAAAAGAGCCGATTAAAAATCAGCTCTTTTAGAAAAATAAGAATAAAATTCACTGCACTTTTTAACGATTTAAAAATGGGTTTGTCTGTTTTTCTCGACCAATGGTTGTATAAGGCCCATGCCCAGCGATAATAATCAGATCATCATTCAACGGTAATAGTTTTGTTCGAATTGAAAAAAATCAATGTTTCATAATCCCCGCGAGGGAAAATCGGTACGACCAATTCCGCCTTGAAATAATACATCGCCTGTAAATGCCACTTTTTCTCATGTTCAATAAAACCAATATGCCCAGGTGTGTGCCCTGGTAAATGTAAAATCTCGAAATTAAAGCCATCTAATTTTTAAAATTTCACCTTCTTGATTAAAACCAACGATCAGGGTAAAAGGCTTCTATATTTGGTAAACCAAAACGTTGAGCTTGTTCTGGTAAACTCTCAAATAAAAATTTATCTTCTTCATGAGAACCCCCAAATTTCAACGCCAAAATGTTGTTTTAATTGCATCGCTGCGCCAACATGATCTAAATGACCATGGGTAAGCAAAAATCACTTTAAGATTTAAATCTAGTTCTTCAATACGTTGAATTAGGGCGTTCAGATTCGCCCCCGGTCAATAATTGCTGCATTTTTCTCGTCATCCCAAATCAAAAGAACAGTTTTGTTGAAAATGCGGTGACTGGGATAATTTCGATATTCATGTTTGCTCCTTATAATCGATAAAATTGTTGAGTATTCAAAATAATTTTTCTCTTGAACATAATGTAATGGCAAAGATTTTAATTCCACTACTTTTCTTTCGATACTGCAAATAATTGCTCAGAAATGACCGCACTTTCAAATCCTACATGTGGCCAAGGACTATCCGTTTCAATCATCAAACGGTTTAATGACAAATGTTGAGCAACATATTGCGTTTTTAGGATTCCATAAAAATATCAGGCGTTAGGCTCGCAAAATATGGTGTAGATAAAAATTTATGAAAAAGATTTTTTTCATCTGTCTTAAAACCAATGAAAAATGAGCTCGTTGGATATTATGTTTCTGTAATAATTCAAGGGCAATATCCACATCATTATGCACAATATGTAAATTTAACGGCAAATCCCCATTTTTTCGCTATCAGAATAAATCGTTCCAGTAATTCAATGTAAGGTACGTCATCCAAATTTGAAATTTTCACGTTTAGAATAATGTGGCAATCCCACCTCGCCAATCGCAGAAATTAAAGAATAATGGTCATCAATCCATTGAAATAATTCTTCTTGCTCTTCTAAATTGAGCAAAGGCTGTTCAGGATGAAAACCAGCTGCAATATAAAGTTTCTCGGGATAAGCCTTTTTTAAATTCAATAGCTTTTTAGCACTTTTTAGATTCGTACTTACCGCAAGCATACCTGTAATCTTTGAATCCCCAAGTGTTTTCTGGATATTCTCATCAGAGAGTTGATCCAAATGAAGATGACTGTCAACAACATAGTATTTTTCCATGAAAAACTGCACAAAAGTGCGGTCAATTTTAAATTTATTTTTATACCCCTTTCCAGGTTCTAACAGGGCCTGTATCCACATGAATAAAATTACTTGTTGGATAATAACCCTACACCACCATTTCGAAGACTTTCTGCGGAAGATTTCACTTTAATCAAAGGTACACCCTGCAATACGGAAAATCAATTGCTTTTCCTTTAATGTGATAACTATTACTTGCCACGCCTTTACTTTTGACGATGGCGCATCGCATTTGTTGCAGCGGAACGATACCCACAAATAATTTCAATTTCAGCATTGCGTATCCCCAAATTACTTTTGAATGTTATAAAACTTGTGGAATAAATTTGGATCCATTCTACGAACTTGATTTGTTCGTTTATCGCGCATAAAATGATCCAAATTTTTTTAATATTGCACTTGAGAAACCTTTTTGTGCAAAAAAATTCACCACTTAATCGCTCTCCCGTATTAATGTTACGGAACGTCAAAGATACGAGGCTTTAGGTGTTGAAACCACTGCTAATACAGAATTTGGTAAAAACTGATGCACCCTAAAAACAATTCCACCGAGCGACAGCCATTTACGTTTCTGTTTATCAACCTTGTTCATCATCTCTCCTTTCTATATTTTTGATGGATTATTAGAGATATTTTTTTGACGACATTCCAATTAATGTCACTGAAAATTCATCAATCCATCGTATTTATAAATATCTGGCAATACTTGAATTTTTCCATCATCAACCCAGGATGTTACATAGTATATAAACACTGGGTTTTCTGAACGAATTGGGGCAGAAACAGTTTTTTTACTCTCTAAAACATTCTTTTTACGTTCATCAGACCACCCCGCTTCTTTTAATAAAATACTAGCAAGTTGATCGGACTTTTCCACACGCACGCAACCAGAGCTTAATGCACGATCTTTACGACTAAATAATCCCATGATTTGGCGTATCATGTAAATAAATCGCATCTGAGCTTGGCATATTAAATTTATAATTACCCAATGCACTATCGCCCGCGGCTTGTCGAACTCGATAAGGAATTTATTACCAATAGATGCCCAATCAATAGAAGCTGGATCAACAACATTTCCCTGACTATCTAAAATTGAATAATTATGTTCTGCAATATAATTTGGATCCGCTTTCATTTTTGGCAATAAATCTTCATTAATTAAGCGAGTAGGGGCATTCCAAGGTGGATTAACAACAACATTACTCAATTTGCTATACATCACTGGCGTACGCCGTTGATCCTTACCAACAATAACTACGAGACTCAAAAATTAAATTACCATCACGATAATACTGCAATTTATAACTTGGAATATTTACAAAGATGCCGTTATGAAAATCAGGAATTACTCGCAAACGCTGTGCATTAATTGCAAGTCTCTGCCCAACCTCTGATAAGCCTGATGCTGATACCATTGATGATAACGCTTTAACAGTTTGATGATATAAGTGATTATCACCCGATAAACTTTGTACAAAAACCTAAAAAGTTGACCATTTTCTACCGCACTTAACCAACGTTGAATATGTTCATCTGCAGGTTGTTGGACTTTGATAAGCACTAGGCGAATACAGCCAACGTTGAGCTTGAACCCAACATTTTTGAGTATAATACAAAATAATCTAGCAATATATCGCTCAATAAAACATCATAAGCTAATCCGCCTTCTTGCTCGATCAATTCAAAGGATTCTAAGGATTTTGCTGAACGTTTAGAAATACCGCTAGCCACCATAGCTGCATAATCCTGTAATAATTGGCGAGCCGCAGCATTATCTTTCCATAATGGTGTATATTTACGTTCTGCATATAAACGAGCTAACAAAGGCTTAAACTGTAAAGCATGCTCGCCTATTTCATGGGTTAGCGACATCTCTAAAAATCGATTGCTTTTTCCTGTGATAAGCGCGCTTGATCTAATTTAATTTCTTCTTCTAGCTTTTTGTTTTTCTTCTGGAGATAAATGCGAAACATCAATTCCATGAGTTTGCGCAGATTTCCCATTGTTTGCAAAATCTGCTAAAAGCGCATCCTGATGTCATCATTGACAATGACAACACAAATACTGAGAGCTTTGCAGTGCTTTTAAACATAGCCATTCCTTAAACATTTCTAAAAACAACCGCACTTTATCTAAATTCTAAAACAAAGTGCGATTAAAAATAATTTTATTTTTTTCTCTTCTACTTTTTCTGTTGGTTTCTGAGCTTCTTTACCAACATCTTGCGCACTTGAATTCAACATGACAAAATCCGCAGCCATCTTTTTCCGCTTCTTTTAAGAAGAAATCTGGCGCTTCATAATCTTTTCGGTAAATCATCAATATCATTTAATGCTTTTTACCTTCTCGTTTAAAACGATCATTAATATCTTTTTAAACGTCTTGCATCATCTTTATCGTTTTTCAGCTTTACGCGTTTGATAATTCAACGATAAGAATTTTGCGATCACGGCGCTCATTACGGATTTTTAAATCTTCATTCAATGCAACAAATTCAGGGATCTTTAGCTATACGCTCAAGATGTTTTTTTATTTAATACATCAACATCTTTGCGAGCATTGCCAACTTCAGTATAAGTTGCTGATGGAATTTTTATCCCATGGCAATGCATTATCTTCTTTATCTTCGCCGTACTCTTTTCGCATCGATAATTTCAGGAAATTAATATCTGCGGCGACACCTTTTAATTGTGTTGAACCGCCATTAATTCGATAGAATTTTTTTGGATAGTATATTGCAATAAACCTAACGGCGTCTGATCCAAATCATACACAAAATTCAAAGGGCGACTTTGCTGAACGGTACCTTTACCGTAAGTATTTTGTCCAATGACAATACCGCGATTGTAATCCTGCATTGCCGCTGTAAAAATTTCTGATGCCGAAGCGCTGTAACGGTTAATCATCACAAACTAAAGGACCTTTATATTGTTGCTCGGCATCATCGTCTTCATGTACACGAATTCGTTGGTAAGCATCACGTACTTGCACAACAGGACCATTAGTAATAAATAAACCACTTAAAGCAACCGCTTCTGTTAATGCGCCACCACCGTTCTCACGCAAATCAATAATTAACGCATCGGCTTTTTGTTTCTCTGCTTTAACCAATAATTTTTTAACATCATCAGTTAAACCAATATAGAAACTTGGCACTTTGATTACCGCAATATTTTTACCATCTGCTTTATCCATAGTTAATTTTTGCGGCTTGATCTTTCAATACGAACTTTATCTCGAACTAAAGTAATAATGCGGGATTTTCCACCTTTAGACGGTTCAATTTCTAACCGCACTTTTGTGCCTTTTTTTACCTTTTGATTTTTCTCAACGATATCTTCTAAACGCCAGCCTACGATATCTTCAATCTCGCCTGTTGCTTGTCCCACACCGATAATTTTATCTCCGGGATGCAATTTTTTTACTTTTTCTCCGCTGGTGCGCCAGGAACAAGTGACTTAATGCTTGTTTCATCATCTTCTGATTGTAAAGTAGCCCCAATCCCCTCAAGAGAAAGATTCATGCTTTCATTAAAACTTTTCGCGGTTCTTGGTGCAAGATAGCTGGTATGTGGATCAATTTCGCGAGCAAATGCATTCAAATAAGTTTGAAGAATATCATCTGCCTTTCGTTTGAGTTAAACGACGAATTGCCAAATTATAACGTTTGGTGAGCTTTTGTTTTTAATTTCTGACCATTTTTTATCTTTTAATTTAAGATTGATAATGTCATTTTTTTACTCGTTCTTCCCAAAGTTTGTTGGCTTCCTCTTCGTTTTTCGGAAATGCCGCTTTTTCACGATCAATTTCAATTTGATCCTGACCATTCAAATTAGGTTCTTTATCTAATAAAGACAACGCATAAACATAACGTTCATAACGACGCTTCATCATTACATCATAAATATCAAAAGCAGCAGAAAGATCACCCTTGATTTAACTGGTCATCCAACTTAGCGCCATATTTTTGACGAAGTTCATCTACATCAGATTGCAAAAAGGTGTTATGGCTAAAATCAATATTTTTAATATAACGATCAAAAATCTTTTTCAGAAAAAAGCATCATCTAATGAGATCTTTCGATAATGCGATTGGGTTAATCGAGTCGTTGCACGCTTAGTCGCCAACTGATTCTCTTCGCTTGCTGTTGGAATAGTAATATCGCTCAGTTTTAATTTAGGCTGCACAGCCAAAGCAGGCACAGAGCCGATTAACAATGCCGATAACAATGCGCTCGTAATCACATTTTTTTGAAATATTAGATCTCATAACCTTTCCCGAGTAGAATTAAATCATTATGCAAATAAACGATCTGCAGCTACGCTCATAACCAAACCGTTTTTCAAGCTCAACACGAGCTGAATCTTTTAGAACTTCCACTACTGTTGCTTTTTTCGCATGATCACCAGCTTTCACTTTCACCACAGAACCAACAGAAATTTGTGAAAAATCAACCGCACTTAATGACGGCTTATTGAAATGTTTAGCATTTTTTTATTTGCAGGTTTACGTGGACGTTGTTTTTTGTTGAGCTTTTTTTCGCTGCAGCTTCGGCTTTACGTTTTTCAGCAACGCGTGCTTTTAGCTTCAGCAAGCTGTTGAGCTGCATGGGCTACATGCTCCGCTTCTAATACTCCGGCTGGATTACCGTGTAAATCTACGCGCACTGCGCCTTCGCGACAGCCATGTAAATAACGCCAATTTGATGTGTATTGACGAAGAGCCTGACGCAACTGAGTTTTTGCTTACATGCTCATCATCTTGTAATGCTTCCGCTAAATCTTGGAACAGACCAATTTTTAATGGTTTTTGCTTCGCCTTCTAAAAATAAAGCAAAGAGGGAATTTTTCAGCCAAATACGCAATAATATCTTTTTGTATTGGTTAGTTTTTGTGAATTTACTTGCGCATCAGTAGCCTGAACGCCAGATTGAGAATCAGTCATATTAGTTATCCTAGGGTAAATATAAACCGACTTAGTTTATCGCACTTTTTACAAAATTTACAATGAATCAAAAACATTGTGAATAAATTTCGCACAAAAAAAATAGTCAAGATCACTTCCCATATATACTTAAACAAGGCTAAAATGCGCCGTTTTTTTAACAACCGAATAAAAGATAATCTTTCGTGCAAGAATCAAACCTCACAAAAAAATCATTTCAAATTATAAAATGCGAAGAATGTGATGCTAGCGTAGAAACACCTTTGATATTAAATAAAGATGAACAAGCTGAATGTCCACGTTGTCATCACCATTTAGCGACAGGTGGGCGTTGGTCAGTTCATCGTTGCGCTATGGTTGCTTTATCGATTCTTATTTTGATGCCATTTGCCTTGGGGTATCCCCTATTAAGTCTTCATTTATTAGGTGTAAAAATTGATGCTTCTATTTGGGAAGGTATTTGGAAAATGTCAGTGGCAGGCTATGAATACACTGCTTTTATGGTGTTTATCTGTGCCGTTGTCATGCCAATTACCTTTGCAATTTTAGTCATCATGCTCTGGATTGCAAAAATTTTTGCATATTAAACCTCGTAGTGTTTTGCTTTTTAGGTTATATAAAAACCTTGGGTTATGTTTGATGTATATTTAGTCGCGCTAGGTGTGACGATGTTCAAAAGTACGTGAATATGCAACACTGGAAATTAATGTTTATTTAATTCCTTTCATTTTCACCGCACTTTTGACAACCTTACTTTTTTTATAAAAATTAAACCTTAAAGCATTGTGGAAAGAGTTTTATCCAGAAAATGAACCAGCTTATGATGCAAAAACATTGAATTATGTGATGCTTGTAACTATACATTTTCAAAAATGGTATTCATCACGATAAAAAAAGAACAACCCACGATGTCCGCGCTGTTTATCGCCTGTTCATATTTCAGATAATATTAAGTTACAACGCACTTGAGCAAGTTTAATTGCTGGGATTATTATGCTTTTTCCCAGCAAAATTTATTACCCATATCAGGCATTTATTTAACAGGTTCGCTCTCTGAAGATACATTAATATCTGGTGTAATTTCTTTTTGTTAACATGGGCAGTTATTTTGTTGCTTTCGTGGTATTCTTTGCGAGTATTTTTGTCCCAATCAGTAAAGCTGTAATTTTACTTTATTTACTAAGTTGTGTTCATTTTAAATGGCGACATTCTATAAAATGGCAAATACGTTTATTGCATATTGTGCATTTCGTTGGACGCTGGTCGATGCTCGATTTATTTGTATTAGCCTTAATGATGTCTCTAGTAACACGCGGTGAAATTATTAATTTTACCGTTGGTCCTGGCGCATTTTACTTCGGCGCTGCCGTATTTTGCAGCATGATTTCAACCTCACAATTTGATAGTCGATTAATTTGGAAAATTTATGACAGATAAAAAAATAGTTCTTCAATGAAAGATCAACATACAGAAATGACAGCGGCAGTACGAAAAACTCGTCGTATTTCTCCATTTTGGTTACTTCCCTTTATTGCATTATGTATTGGGGCAATTTTATTCTTCCAAATTGTTAAGGAACGTGGCACAAGCATCACGATTACCTTTACCAATGGTTCTGGTATCGTTGCAGGATAAAAACACAAGTTCGCTACCAAGGTTTGCAAATTGGTGTAGTAAAGAAAAGTAAATTTCACAGATAACATGCAAAAAGTGGAAGTTGTAGCCAATATCAATCCTGAAGCGTCAAGTATTTTGCGTGAAAATACAAAATTCTGGCTTGTTCAACCAAATGTTTCACTTGCAGGAATTTCAGGTTTAGATTCTCTCGTATCAGGCAATTACATCACTCTTCAACCGGGTGATGGCGATCGTGAAGACGAATTTATTGCGGAAGAACAAGGCCCCATTGCCCAAGTTTTCGCCTGGAGATTTATTGATTCACTTAATTTCTGATGATTTAGGCTCAATTTCTATTGGTGCATCCGTCTATTTTAAAAACTACCTGTAGGAAAAATTTTACGATTACCGCATTAATAAAGACAATAAAGTGCAAATAGATGTTGTGATTGATAAAGCCTATGCACAGTTTGTGAAAAAAAGATTCACGTTTTTGGAACATAAGCGGCATTAACGCCAACATTAGCCCGTCAGGCTTAAATCTAAATATAGAAAGTTTAAATGCGGTGGTACAAGGTGCTGTTTCTTTTTGACTCTCCAGATGACAGCCCAAAAGCAGATACAAATAGTCATTTCACGCTCTATACCAATTTAAAAAGCGGCAAAAACGTGGAATTGAAGTCAACGTAAATATCCCCGCATCTGCTGGTCTCGTTGCAGGACAGACCGAAGTTTATTCTCAAGATAATCCTATCGGAATTCTCTCTAAAAATAAGTGCGGTTGAAAATAACGATGAAATTTTTAGAAGGCAGTTTATTGATAGATCCAAATCAAGCCTCTTTATTTAAAGCGAATAGCAAAAATCGTACTTCGCAATAAAAACGGATCTTGGTAATTTAGCAGATCCCAAAAATTCTTTTCGTGGCGAATATTTTTGATGTCATTGCTGGAGATGGTGAAACTAAGCATCAATTTGATGTCATTAAAGAAAATGAGTTATTGCTCAATGCACCTAATACATTAGTTTTAACACTCACCGCACCAGAAAATTATGGTGTAAGTGAAGGTCAAAATGTGTTTTATAACAACATGCCAATCGGACAAATTGTTTCACAAAAAGTGGACATAAATGGCGTACAATTTAAGGCAGCAATTGCATCCGAATATCGCAATTTAATTCACGAAAATACACAATTTGTCGCAGCAACCAACTTTGATGTCAGCGTTGGATTAGACGGATTGCGTTTTGAATCCGCGACACCAGAAAAATGGTTACAAGGTGGCGTACGAGTACTAACGAAACAAGGTCAGGAAAAAGCTAAAGATAGCTATCCTCTTTATCAAAAATATTAGTAATGCTGAACATGGGATTATAGGAAATATTCTTACGCCAACGATAACCTTACACACCCAAACGTTACCAAACATTGATAAAGGTTCTCTCGTACTATATCGTCAATTTGAAGTGGGAAAAAAATTTTAAATATTAAACCCTAAAACTAATAGCTTTGATGTAGAAGTTTATATTTACCCCTGCCTATCAGCATTTATTGACAGATAAAAGCCGATTTTTGGGTAGAAAAGTGCGGCGAAAATTGATATCACACCTAAAGGTATTAGCATTCAAGCAACGCCACTCGTGCGTTCATTAAAAGGTGCGATTAGCTTTGATAATAGTGGTTCGGGCAATAATCGAATACTTTACGCAAATGAAAGTTATGCAAAAATCCATCGGAGCTTGCCATCACCTTAATGGCTGATGATGCAACCAATCTGAGCAAAAGGGAATGAGTCTGCGCTATTTGGGGTTTAGACGTGGGGCAAATTGACAGTATTCAGCTTGATGCAAAAATCTAAACGCATCACTGCAAAAAGCGTTAATCAACCATAATTATATGAATATGATTGCAAAAGAAGGTTCTAACTTTACGATTATCTCACCACAAATTTCAGCCGGTGGAATAGATAATCTTGATAGCTTATTACAGCCTTATATCGATATTGAAATTGGGAATGGTAAACCAAAAACACAATTCAATTTAGCTCAAACAACGCCACAACGTAATAAATTTAGTAATGGTACACCATTTATTTTAGAAAACACGTGATGCCATGAATTTAAGTGAAGGTTCACCAATTCTTTATCGAGGCGTAGAAGTGGGTACCGTGAAAAAAATTTGAGCTTAACAGTCTTGGTGATCGCGTCTTAGTGCATATTGCAATTATGCCGAAATATAGTCATCTTGTTCGACAAAATACAGAATTTTGGATTGCATCAGGCTATGACTTTACCTTAGGCTGGAAAGGTGCAGCATTTAATACAGGAAGTGTTCAACAGTTGCTAAAAGGTGGTATTTCTTTCTCCACACCAGCAGAAAAAGAAATTCAACCACAGGCGCAGTCAAACAAACGTTTCTTACTTCAGATAAAAGCGTCCCTGAAGAAGTGCAAAACTTGGGGAAGCGGCGCATTACCACAATAAATAAAAATGGATTAAACGATAAAAGGTTTAATCCATTTTTTTATTATCGATTTAAATAGTCCAATAAGTTTTTTTCCACTGTAATTGCATATCTTTTATACCCAACTCATACATTGCTTGCAATTTATTGGGATCTTTTTTTCAATACGCTTAATCTTCAAATCAACAGAAGGTCGAATAACAAAAATATCGCCTTTTTCTGCTAGCTTAATCACATTTTTCAACTTGTCGATTGTACATGGCATAACGCTGATTTACAGCATCTGCAAAAATGTGGATAACGTCGATAAAACCATTTGGCAATCCCAAGTCATTGGCTTAGATTTTCTATAATCTAAAGTGCGGGTAAGAATGACAATGATTTTATCGTATCCTAACTTCTGCATTTGTTCGACAGGAATAGAATCAGCAATAGCGCCATCCAAATAAGGAATTCCGTGTATCTCGACAGGACGAGAAACATAAGGCATCGCAGAAGTAGCACGCAACACCTCCATTTGCGCCAAAGGATCTATTAATTTGACATATTCCGCTTGAGCGGTTTGTAAATTAGTCACAGCTACATAAAAAAATCAATATCTGATTCTTTAAAGGTTTTATTATCAAACACATCATATTTGAAAAGGTAATTCATAAAAAGCAAAAATCTTTATTCACGATATTTCCTGTGCTCACCAAACTTTTAAAACTGATATAACGCTTATCTGATATAAATTTCTTGTTATAACGAATTGCTCGCCCTTTTTGCCGAGAAGGATAATTAACCCCAAACAATGCACCTGCAGAAACAGAAATGATACCATCCACCCAAAAAAATCTTTTATCTAAGAAGGTATCTAGTACACCCGCCGTGTACATGCCTCGCATCGCCCCACCTTCTAATACTAAGCCAATTTTCATTGATTTTTTTAACTTCTTCCCATTTGAAAAACTACACATAAAAAAATATTGCGTGCCATTTCTGAACACGCAATTATTTGAACAATCTGAATTAATCCCGTTTCCGACTCAGCAACCACCAAATCATCACGATAAATAGCAAACTTGGCATGAGCGCACCGAAAACAGCAGGCATGTTATAAACAACGCTCATTTGCCCGAAAAATTTCATTTACGACATAGAACAAAAAGCCAAAACAGATGCCCGTTATAATTCTAGCTCCCTGCTGTCACACTGCGTAGCGATCCAAAAAAATAAAAGATAACGCTAATAACATCATTACGCCAACAGATACAGGTTGAAAAATTTTTCCGCCAGAATGTGAGTTCAAAGCGACTCACATCCTGACCTGTTTCACGTAAAAATGAAATGTAATTATACAAACCTGAAATAGACAGTGATGTAGGGACGTAAAAGAAACAGCGTCTAATTTATCTGGCGTTAAATTTGTTTCCCATTTTTCCGATAAGCGATTACTTGTCGTGATTTCATCTTTGCTAATCATAGAATGGTTCACTTGACGTAAAAGTCCATTTACTTTCATCTTCCGAATAACTTGCTTGGTTAGCATGCTTTCAACTCCGTCAAATTACGATGCTGATCAAAAGTATAAATATAAATATCGTTTAATTTTGCATCATCAGTAACACGTCGAACAAACACAAAATTATTACCATCTTTTGCCCAAAACCCCATTTTTTCATGGAAAGCATTGAACCACCAGAAATCGCTCGAGCACGCATATCACGTGCGAACTGTTCTGTTTGCGGAATCCCCACTCACCAATCACCATGGTTAACAACACTAATGGTAATGCGGTTTTCATCACTGCCATACCAATTTTTAAAAACGAGAAAAGCCAGCAGCTTGCATCACAACGAGTTCACTTCGACTCGCAAGATTACCTAAAGCCATTAGGGCACCAAGCAATGCAGCCATAGGAAAGAAAGTTTCAATATCTTTTGGAATGGTTAAGCCAGTAAAAGCCACCGCTTGCCAAATATCATAAGTGCCTTTACCTACGCTCCGAAATTGTTCCACAAATTTGATAATGGCAGAAAGTCCAACCAATGTAAAGCAAAGTAGCAAAAATTGATCCAAGAATACTTTTTTTCCAATATAACGATCGAGGGTATTCATCATTTTGCTTATCCTTTTCTACTGAATAAATGGCGGAATTTATACATGACAGCGCTATCCCAACCGTTTAACACAATACCAAGCAATAAAAAAAGCCAATATTAACAAGAGGCATAAAAATATCAGCATCTAATTTTTCCTGCTGCCCCGCAGATTTAAAGGAACTTTGTAATAAAAAAATAAATTAAATAGAGTAAAAGTGCGGGTAAAATTTTTGGCAAATCTACCTTGTCGAGGATTGACACGACTTAATGGCACAGCAATTAACGCCATAAAGTGGAACCGAAAGGATTAATGTAATACGCCAGTGCAATTCAGATTTCGCCGAAGGAGAATCTAAACCGATAAGTTGAGACAATGTTAATTCCGCGACTTCATCATTCGTATTTTCTGTTTCCTGATGACCCTAAATAAGCTTGATATTCATCAAAATGCGTAATGCGGAAATCAGGCAAAACAGACGTGCCTTCAACTCGTTGCGTATTTTGTAAATTCAAAATTTGATCGCCATTTGGCAGCGCTTTTTAATTCGCCTTTTTCAGCAGTCACGACAGATGGTTTTCGTTTTGTCCTTTTGGTGCCGTTTGGAACAAATACACGTCATTGATTTGATTTTCCTTGATACTATCAATAAATAAAACAAAATTGTTGTTATTTGTTGCTATAAACTGACCAGAAGCAAAGCGCCCCCATTGTTGGATTTGCTTTTGCATCTTCCACAATTGCAGCTTGTTTTTGAATTGACCAAGGCGAAAGCCACAAGACGTTATAAGCAGCAAGTCCCGCTGTAATCAATGAAAGCATTAACGCCACACGCACTAAAAACACGTTGTCCCGACACCACAAGCACGCATCACCGTTATTTCACTTTCAGCGTAAAGACGACCAAAAGTGAGTAAAATCGCAATAAACAAACATAATGGCAACATTAATTGCGCCATGGCAGGCATGCCTAGCCCAAGCAAGGAAAATACCAAATCAGCTGGCACTTTACCATTAGCCGCAGATCCCAGTACGCGCACTAACTGCTGAGAGAAAAATATCAGCAATAAAATGAACAAAATGGCGACTTGGCTCTTAAATACTTCTTTCGTTAAATATCGAATTAAAATCATCTTATTTCGTTTGTTTTTCTAAATCTAAAACGGAGGAAAACTGGATAAAATCGGTCGCGTATGATACCTTATTTTCGCTGAATTAAACAGAAATTTAAGGACATCAAATGAAATATCAAGCAAAAACACCAGCACTTTCTCAAGCTGGTGATTGCATTGTTTTAGGCGTATATGAGAACAATGAATTTTCAAAAAGTTTCCATGAAATCGATCAATTAACCCAAGGCTATTTAAACGATTTAGTGAAATCAGGTGAGCTAACTGGCAAATTAGCCCAAACCGTTTTTACTTCGAGATCTTCAAGGTCTGAGCTGCCAAACGCGTATTAATCGTTGGCTGTGGCAAAAAGGAGAACTCACGGAGCGTCAATATAAACAAATCATCCAAGCTGTATTAAAAACGCTAAAAGAAACCAACACGCGTGAAGTTGTTTCTTATTTAACTGAAATTGAATTAAAAAGATCGGGATCTTTATTGGAATATCCGCTTTGCCATCGAAACGATTGAACACACTAATTATCAATTTGATCATTTCAAATCTCAAAAAGCAGAAACCTCTGTTTTAGAATCGTTTCATCTTTAATACGGATTGTGATCAAGCACAACAAGCCATTGCTCACGCCAATGCTATTAGCTTAGGTATAAAAGCAGCACGCGACATCGCAAATATGCCACCAAATATTTGCAACCCCGCTTATCTTGCTGAACAAGCAAAAAATTTAGCAGAAAATTCTACCGCACTTTCATTGAAAGTTGTGGATGAAGAAGAAATGTCAAAACTTGGAATGAACGCTTATCTTGCCGTCTCAAAAGGCTCTGAAAACCGTGCTTACATGTTCTATTTTGACATTCAATAATGCACCCAGATAAAAACGCCAAACCCATTGTACTTGTAGGCAAAGGATTAACCTTTGATGCGGGCGGTATTTCACTTAAACCTGCCGCTGACATGGATGAAATGAAATATGACATGTGTGGTGCTGCTTCTGTCTTCGGCACAATGAAAGCCATTGCAGAATTGAATTTGCCATTAAACGTTATTGGTGTTTTTAGCTGGTTGTGAAAAATCTGCCAGATGGCAATGCTTATCGCCCAGGCGATATTCTCACCACCATGAACGGTTTAACCGTAGAAGTGCTGACACCGATGCGGAAGGTCGCTTAGTCCTTTGTGATGCCCTTACTTATGTTGAGCGTTTTGAACCTGAGCTTGTTATTGATGTTGCCACCTTGACGGGGTGCTTGTGTGGTTGCCCTTGGCCAACACAACAGCGGCTTGGTTTCTAGCAGATAACGATCTTGCTAATGCACTACTCACGCCGCAATAGAAACCACTGACAAAGCGTGGCGTTTACCATTAAGCGAAGAATATCAAGAGCAACTGAAATCG